>MDTC01159792.1_pt1 | contig 11964 bp, 11 predicted proteins | sample 811181 | NCBI WGS metagenome assembly MDTC01 (sample SAMN05326644, study PRJNA326480) | marine metagenome | isolation source: seawater | place: Pacific Ocean: North | collected 2011
AATTTGTTTCTCTTTAAGTTTCTCGGTAACGGCTTGATAAATTAAATATAGCTCTGATAAAGGGGTACCTGAAAATCCATTCACTAACAATATTATTCCATTAGAACCCTTAAGATCTAATGATTTCTCATCGAAGTCCTTTAAGATAACTGAAACCATATCCTCCACAATGTGATTCGCCATTTTAATTTTCTCTCGCTTTCTGCCAGGTTCCCCATGAATGCCTACACCAAATTCAATTTCGTCAACACCGATATCAAAGGTTGGCTTACCTGCGGCAGGGATAGTGCAACTTGATAGTGCCACGCCAATGCTTGAACAACGATCGTTAACCCTATCTCCAAGCTGTTTGCATGATGATAAATCTCCACCTTCCTCAGCAAGGCTGCCAACGACTTTCTCAACAATCAATGTCCCAGCAACACCTCTTCGGCCTGATGTATAACTTGAATTGATGACAGCGGCATCATCGTTCGTTAAAACCGTTTGTTGTTCAAATTCGATCATTTCAGATGCCATTTCAAAATTCATAACATCACCTGAGTAATTCTTTACGATAAATAAAACGCCAGACTTAGGCTGGCATTTTTCAACAGCAGCAATCATTTGATCAGGGGTAGGTGAGGTAAAGACATGGCCTGGACATGCAACATCCAGCATGCCTTTGCCAATATAACCTGTGTGAAGAGGTTCATGACCTGACCCACCACCTGAAACTAATAGAACTTTTTTCGGATTGATCTCTTTTCGTGTCACAAAAATTGGATCAAGGTTGAGCGTAATTAGGTCATCGTGGGCTTTAGCAAAACCCTTTAAGCTTTCAACGATGAAGTCGTCTGTTTTATTTATAAATTTTTTCAAATCAGTTTAACTTTATTTGATTTCATTTAAGTTCTTTGCAAACAGTACTGATAATTAATTGGCATGTTTTAGCACCAGGATCAATATGTCCTATAGCTCGCTCTGCTAATGCAGCCGATCTCCCTTTTGAAGGCAACATATCCTTTGTTGCTATCACACCTGCCATTGCAACCGAATCAATTTCTTTTAATAATTTGTGTTTGTCACATCCCTCGTTAGCTAATGATTGAAGTTTTTCTGAAACAGGAATCAATACATCAAGCATTGTTTTATCACCTAATTTTGATTTACCTCTATCCATAATTGATTCTACGCCAGAAGTAAAACCTTTACTAAATTGTTCAAGACTAGACTTATCTGAAATCTCTTTGGATAAAGCCAAGAAGAAGCTCGCAAATAAAGGACCTGACGCACCCCCAACAGAAGTCATTATTGTTATACCAATCTTTTTGAATGCCTCGCCAGTCGTAAGTTTCGTAAGTTCTTCATTTATTGACTGAAGAGCTAAGCTACCTCTTCTTATATTGATATAGTGATCACCATCTCCTATTGCTCTATCCAAGGATTCTATTTCTTCCTCAGAATTAAGAATTGTTTGCACGACGCTATCTATACATTTCACAATAAAACTATTGACCATAAACCAAACTCAACAGAGATAAAATCTTAGTATAAAATGAATTTTTTAACTTGAGTATAGTCTTTTATACATATAATTAATTAGGGATGAATTTATATGGTTGGTAAAAACAAAAAAGAAGAATGTCCGGCACACAAATGCAAACCTTTTATGTTGATGTCGTATCTCGCAGCCATTTTTTTAGTTCTGGGTATTGGTGCACTCACAAAATACCTTTTCTTTTAAAATTTAGTTTAATGTTTGTACCCTTACAAATTGTTTAAATTTATCGAGGTATTGCTTATCCTTTAAGGACAATTTGTTAGACTTATAGTATTGACCAAGTGCAGTAGTTGAAATAAACATCAAAGTTATGATTATGGTCTTATTCATATTTTTTCATCCGGTTGACTATTTAAACTTTTTCCATGTTCCCCCATACTGATACGTAGATGCATGCTCAGACTTGATAGCTAATAAGCATTCCTGACAAAGAAAAACCCAATCTTGATTTTGATACTTACAGCGGTAAAGAATTCTTTTCTCTTGGTTGCAATTAAAACAAGATTTCGTTCTTATACGCATCATTAAATTTTATCAAATAAAAAGGTTGATAAATTAATATTCAAGAAACTTTTTTATAAAATTTTATTCCATAAAACCTTATTAGGGTTTAAAGTAAACTAAAGTAAGATTAAATAAACATTAATCTCTTAAATTACTTAGGATAGATGATGGCAGAGCTAAATCAGGACACAACGGTTTATGCAGGATTTTACAGGAGATACGCTGCACTAACGCCAGAAATAACTTTATTCCTTTTCCTTTCTTACATTTGGTTACTGATAAGTCCCGCATCACACCTTGAATATTTATATTTAATGAATGCTGAGTCCGAACTCTTATCGGAACATGAAAAAATTCTTTCCATTTTATATAATGTTGCATCGGGTCTTATTTTCATCTTTTACTATTCATTCATGCTTTCCAGAAGTGGGGCTACTTATGGTAAAAAGATTTTAGGGATTAAGGTGGTATCTTCTGTGGATGGAGCGTATATCGGTTTTGGTCGAGCATTTCTAAGATATATTGGGTTTGTAATTTCTTGCATGCTCTTATTCCTCCCGCTGATCATCCAACCATTTACCAAAAGAAAGCAGGCACTTCATGATAAGACATCAAAAACCGTTGTGATTGATGAAGAGGGTAGGTCAGGTTGGGTTACCTTCCTTGTTTTTATTGCCTTATTCGCCTCATTTGGCCTATATGTTTATCAGATAGCATCAACAGAGGAGGGAAGAAAAGCTATACGAGAGATGGAGAAAAAATCGAATAACGCCTACCTAGAGCAAGCACAAGAAGCTGTGAATGGTGCAATCGTTGACCAACTTGAGAGCAACCTGCCAATTCCAAGTGAGATCACTGAGGAAGCTCCTTCTTCACAAGCGTTAATCGAGGGACAAACATTACCTATAAATTCACAGGATAATGCTATAACGAATTTTCAAAAGGTTAATTTCGATAAAGAATCAAGCGCTGTTGTCGATATATTAATTGACTTCAACTCTATTAAGAGAGATAGAAATAAACGCACGGCAAATATTTTATATAATGATATAGCCCAAAACACATCAATTTCACAAAATATTGAGGTGAATTGCTACAGCTACAAAGTAAGTAGTGATGCAAGAAAATATTCAGAGCATAATGGTCAAGGTCAAGAAATGGATTCACCAGAGGATTCATTTAAAGATCGGCCACTCGAACCTATGACTATTGATATGATGGCGTTTACAATTATTTGCGGCAGTCAGCTTCAATTGCAAGAAATAAAACTACCTGCATCAGCCAATGCACCAGACCGAGTTATAGCCTTTGATCCTTCGACTGCCTTTTTTAAGGGTAACCGGGCCAGGGTTTGGGCCACAATGACTATGAGAGTTCAAGATCCAGTGAAATTCGGAGCTGAATTCTTGTCAATGAGTACTTTTAATGAAATTAACTGTGAAGATAATTCTCAAAGAATGTTGCTGCTTAATGCATACAAAGGAAAGTTCGAAACATTTATGGACGTGCAAATTTCTGAAGGGGCAATCGCAGGATTACCTTTTAAAAAAGGCACGCTCCCTGGTGATGCGGATACTGCACTGGCTAAAAAAGTTTGTAGTATGGAGCGCTAATATTTATCTAATGAGGCTCTAATGCTTTCAAATCTTCTTGAAAATAAGCTAGTCCTTTCTCTCCTAGTTATCATTCCTGTTTACCTTCTTTACTTCCACGATTGGGAAGACACATTTATCAAAGATGAGGTAACAACTGATTATTTTTATAATTCAACGGTTAAAGATTTTAATGGCAACAATGTCCCACTCAAAAAATATAAGAATCAGTGGGTTCTTGTTAACTTTTGGGCGACATGGTGCCCACCCTGTAGGGCCGAAATACCAGATTTAAATCGGTTTAATCAACTTCATAATAAGGATGTAAAGCTCATTGGTATTGCGGTCGACAATGAAAAGGCTGTTGAAAAATTTATAAATAAGGTGCCGATAGGCTACACCTCACTTATCTCAAATAATGAAGGTATGAATATCTCAAGATCATTAGGAAACGATAAAGATTTTTTACCTTTTACGGTGTTAATTAATCCTCAAAGCCAGCTTGAGATAGTTTTTGTTGGTATGGTAGACCTGAGGAAGTTAAATGAAATGCTCGGAGAATTGAGACGGAATAAAAGAATGGGTAATTAATTTTGAGTAAAAAATAATATATTCTTACTCTCTGATGCTTATTAATGTGTCGATTTAAATTCATTAATTAAAGTTTTAATATACTGATACTCTCTATGTGTTTTTTCAATTAATCCGAACCTAAGACCTAAAAAACGATTATTGATTTCTTTTAACTTTACTACTTTTTTACCTTTCCTGTCTTTAAGTGACTGATTAAGTCTATCTAAGCTGCTTTCCTCATGGATTACATGGCCTTGTGAAATCAAAATTTTTCTCCATTTTTCTTCAAGCCGTTGATATTTGTTATCAAATAAAAATGAAAAGTTCTTGAATAAAAGTAATAGGGCTAGCAAGATAACCCCCGGAATAGCAATCGTGAGAATAAGCTTTAGTAATGCTTTAGAGTTAAAACTATCTTTATTGGTATTTGTATAACCATAATCGAGAATTTGGTCAGTTAATGAGGTATTTATATAATCAAAATACAATGCAATGGTCTGGTATACGTTAACTTCGAAATCATCGAGATTCATATTTGACAAATTAACGGTACCCTCATCAGAAGCCGTGAGATTTGCGGTGGGGTCAATCTTTATCCACTCACCATCAATTCTAGCTTCAACCCAGGCATGCGCATTCTTTGAAGTGAGCTTGTAATATTGACCAAAATTATTCCACTCACCTCCTACATACCCAATGACAATATTGGCAGGAATATTATTTGCTCTCAGCGCAATCACTGTTGCTGTAGCGTAATGCGTACAATAGCCTCGTTTAAAATCAAAAAAGAAACTATCAATAGGATGATTTTTATCAAAATTTAAATTCTCCAGGGCATAAGTAAAATTCTCCCTAAAATAGTTATTAAGATAATCAACAAATTCATTTTCACTATTAACTAAGGCATATTTTTCTCTTGACCAACTGACCAAGTCGAAAGCAGAGTTAAATTTTATATTTTCTGTTCTTTGTATTTGGCTTGAAAAAAAAGATTCAATTTCATATTTTTGATAATTATTTTTGGGTAGTTTTTTTAATATTAGCTCTCCATTTTGGTTGGTTGAGGAGGGCAGTGGTGTTTTTAATTTTGCGTAATCTCCAAGCACAGGAAGGGAGAAATTAATATTATCTCTATTCTCGATAATCGTATATTGAAGCTTATCTTCTTTAGGTATTAATGGAATAATGTCTGATTCTTTCTTGCTAATCCATTTATTACCAATATTAAGGGTTAGAACCCCCGTTTTCCAATAAGGGGTAAAGTTAACTTTATTACCCAATTTAATCTTGTAGACATCAATAACCTCTTCAGCATTAAATATATTTTGTTTTTTATCAAAGTCTAAATAATTCATCATTCCTATTTTAGAGGTCTGATTGATACCGGCGATTGCAGTTAATTGAAACCTTGGAATAAGAATAAATAAACTTGCTGTCAGAATGCATATTCCTAATACAAATAAAATAATTTTCTTAAAATTAATATTTAATAATTTAAATCGATAACCATATCGGTTATGGACATAAAGAACTAGGAAGCAATTTACCCACATAAATACAAATACAGCAATAATAAAGTCGGGTGTAAAAATAAATATTGCGGCTGATAGAAAGCTTATTAGTGACAATAATAAGGATCTTTCTTGAGAGTCAGAGAAATATGTGATGGGTAACAATAAGATTAAGAGTATTACCCAAAATTCAGCATGAATAATTTCTTTATACAGAAACAAGCACCCTATAATAAAGATAAAATAAAATACTCTAAATAATTTTTGAGACTGAAGCTTTGGCAGAGCAATTACCCAAGCGATTAGATAGGCTAAAAATACCCATTGGGGTAGGTTCGGGAGGTGCAAAAAAATAATTGGTAAAAAAACAAAAAAGAGATAATTGTTCTTAGACCATTGCCAAATATCTGAGAGCTTGAATATAGTCATCCCCTTTAGAAGTATAAAAATGCTTATTTAACTTAAGTTGCCAATCTAATTTATGTTTATCAGAGAAGATAAGCACACCACAGATAATGCTTAATCCATTTTCCTTATTATTTTTAGTCAACAAGTCTCCGTCAATATAGATTTGATCATTTTTTTTATGTTGGTTGGATATTTTGGTCAACTTCACATTCTTAGCTAAGTATTTTTTCCAATCTATTTTCTTCATGTGGTCTTGATCAATTGATTTTCGATAGTAATCAAAATTATCATTACCTGGTTGTGCTTGTTTATATTTTGTCAGGTACATGTAAAGCTCTTCGTAAGAATTAATAATGACGGGTGTGGGTGAGATGGTTATCTTTCCTGGAGTTAACCATACCCAACAGGATATGATGCTAAATGGGAAGAGAGATTTAACTTGGATAGCATCCATTTTTATCGATCCTCTATGAATACCAAAAAAAGGATACTTGATTACTCTATTTGCAAATTTAATCTCATGCTCAGGTAATAAAACCCTATACTTGGTAGATGGAGCAGATAGTTTAAGCGGAACCGATTTGTTGAAAGTTGGAATATAGATAAAATCTTTATCCGTTTTAATGCTTATGTTGAGCATATTATCAGCAGACCACAGGATAGATAAAAAGAAGATAATCATCTGAAATAAGATGATAAGTAACAAAAAATTATTCTCTAGTCTTGCTGATAGAACAAAGCCTCCCACAAGGGCAAATCCCAGATAGATACCAAATCTTGTTGGGAGCGCGTAAAGTTGTCTGATGGAGTGTATTGAATTTTTATTTGAATTTTTTTTAAGATCATATTTTTTTATAATTTTTTCAAAAAAATTCATTTGTTTAGGGTATTTTGACCTCTTTAACTACTTCAATTAATATTTTTTCGAGTTCACTGTCGGCCATACCTGGTAAACGATGTCTCATATTTGGAAGCAGAACTGATTGTATGTCTTCCGGAACAACAAAATTTCGCTTATCTAATGCGGCGAATGATTTAGATAAATTTTTTAATTGAATTCGTGGGCGAATAGCTAGTTTTTTATTTACCTTTGCTTCTATTAACGAGATGATATTGAGTAAATAATTGATTAATTTTTCATCAATATGTATAAGATCACTCTTAGCAATCACTTTCTTGAAATTGAGCTTGTTTGTTTGTTTTTCTTCTTTAGTTAGTAAAATATTTTTATACTCTTCATTAGATATTTCATCCATCTTGATGCAAATGCTAAAGCGATCGATTTGTGATTCTGGTAAATCAAAAACTCCTGTTTGTTCTCTTGGGTTTTGGGTGGCGATTACAAAGAATGGCTTTGATAATGAATGTGTTTTCCCCTCTATGCTTACCTGAAGTTCCTCCATTGCCTCTAGCAACGCCGATTGTGTCCTTGATGGCGCTCTATTTAACTCATCAATAAGCAGAATGTTAGTAAAAATTGGACCCTTGATAAAGGCTAATTTATTATTTTTTACTTTGTTATAACCTAAGATATCCGCCGGCATCAAATCATTCGTACATTGAATTCGATTGGTTGATAGGTTTGATATGTTTGCAATTTTTTTAGCTAATACTGTTTTTCCTGTCCCTGGAATATCCTCAATTAGAAGATGACCTCCTGCAAATAGACATGTTTGCGCTAATTTTTCGGCAGAAGGTTTGGGTAACGTATATTTTTGCATATTTTTAATTATATATATTTTTAAAAGAGTAGAGTGTATCTATATATAAAGTTTTTGAAATAAATCTTAATTGCCAATCAATATAATTTTGTTTCAGGTGTAATGGAATTTATGCTTAATAATAAAGTAATAAGATGGATTTTTTTGGGTGTCTGTTTTTTTGGAGCTCTTTTTCTTTTATATCATAAGCATGAAGGGGATAACTTTCGGAGTTTTGATCCCAGGTATTCTCTTGCAGATGGTTCTGTTACGGTCTATTCAGAGCAGTCTGATCTAAACCCAAATAATCTAAAAATTACAATACAAAATCATACAAAAGTAGACAGAGCCGTATTGGTTGTTGCACTAAAAAAAAATGATAAGGATACAAATTCTTTATTACCCGAAACCAAATGGTCTGATGCAGTTGCATCAAAGCTAGCTGTTAATGTTGCATCGGAATCTGAAATGATCTATCAGATGTCTTCGGAATCAAATAAAAAACTTTTAGAGGATAATTTAACTTTTTTTCATGATAGCCTTGGAAAATTTGGACTGCCTGAATTGCCCAATAATGAAATTATCTTACCCATTGCAAAAGGACCGTTTTTTGTCATGATTCAAAGTGGGGATTGTCCTGGTTCGACGCATCTGACCGAGCAAGATAAATTTGCCGTTGATATTGGTGCGGATGAAGGCACACCTATTTTAGCTGCAATGGATGGTGTTGTTATGGAGGTTGTTGATCACTTTACCGAAGCAAGCTCTGACCCCAGCTATATGAGTAAGGCGAACTATATTAAAATTTTTCATCCGGTAGGGTACTTGACCGCTTACGTTCATAATAAGCATAGAAGTGCAAAGGTTAGGGTTGGTGAAACAGTTAAAAAAGGTCAGGTTATTGCTGGAATGGGAAATACTGGGTATACAAATGCAGGACCTGGTAAAGAAGTAAATAGCTTTCACCTACACTTTGAGTTACAAAAATTTGGACCCGAATGGCAGGGAAATTTTCGGGGACTATGGAAGGTTGTGGAACCTACCTTTATATATGAAAACAACATACCCCTAAAACTTGATTGTTATACTCCGTACCGCATTAAAGATAATAAGCTGATATCTCCTTTTAAAAAAGTTAAGGAGCAGAAGTTAAATTGTGATCAAGAGATATACCGGTCAAAAAGAGAAGATAGTTTATATAAAATAGCAAAAAAATTTAATATAAAATTAAATAAATTAAAGGAAATGAATCCAAAAATAAAATTCCTTAGGCCTAATATGGATTTAAGAGTGTGTGAGTAACTATGAGAAATATATTCTCAAAAAAATTTATAATTATTTGGTTAATTATCACAGCCGTTGGTTTTATTTGTATTAAAAAGCTTATTATTGATGACAATAATATTCTGACGTATAAATATTATGAGGATTATATGAGTGAAAAAGAGCTATATGAACAAGCAAATTATGATTGTCCACGACCACTTTTCTCAAAGGCTATATTTATCAATAAGACGTGCAACAATGGCAACTGTGTAATTTATTTTGAGTGCGTAAAGTAAATACATCTTACTTTAAACCACCAAACGTATTTTATTTTTTTAGTGATAATCTTAAAATGATTGGTATCCAGGTCATTAAGATTGCCAATATAAAAGGAAACGCAAGTATTAAAAAAAGAAATAAAGAGCTATTCCCAACATCGTCATATGGGGCTATAACAAGTATGGGTTTTGCTTTAATGATGCTTTCATAATCGGCATCAATTTTTATTTCAATCGGGATAGAAGTATTTTTAAAAGCCTTAAAATTTGTGATATGAAGTCCAAGTTGATCAAAGTATAGATAATTGTTTAATAATCCATAATTTGTACCTTCAACTCCATAAGGGAATATATCTCCATCATATTCAAGCTTTGCATAAAGTGGTTTATTGTTTATTTGCCCACTTATCTTTTGATATATTATTTGCTTGGGGCATATTTTTTCATCAAAATCCTCAAGTCTGTTCCAACGATAGCAACAAGCATCCATGATCTTAACTAAGCGCTGGTTTTTAAAAATAATATCAATGGTGTATTTAAGGTCATTATTTGGTGAAAAGGTTAAATTTATCTCTTGATTATTGTTAAAGGGGATAATTTTTGTTTCAGAAAAAAATAATTGCCCACGACTGAATAGGTGATTGAGTAAAAATAAAGAGATTAGAATAAGATAAACGCTTGTTAACTTTTTATTAAGCCGACGAAATAAAAAATATAAAACTATAGTTATTAAGCTAGTAAAAAAAATGCCGATGATTAGAGCTATAAAGGGTGCCATATTATATTGTTCGAATTTTTTTAATTTACATCTTTAAATTTAGCTTATTTTAAAAAAAAAGGTAAAATTAAGTTATGAAAATTATAAATTTTATATTTTACAGCTTTGCGTTAGTGATAACGATTTTACCTTTTTCTTTGCCTCAAGCTAAAGGGGTCGATTTATTTGATCGTTATTATATCGGAGGCGGCACAGGTATAGCAGTTACAGAATTTTCATCCAAAGCAGATCGTGATGATTTCCCTGCCTCTGATCAGGAAAGCTTCCACAGTAAACATGGTTCAGCAGTGATGAGCTATATTCAACTAGGTAAAGATTGGCAACTTGATAATGAAATAATCGTCGGCGCTATTATTGATTATAGTTGGTTTAATAATAGATATCGTAAGCATGGCCTAACAGGTGACTTTGCAACTGTGTCCTCACATGATTCGTACTCTATCAAAATAAAACTTGGATATCCGCTTAACCAACGTACACTTGCTTACGGAATTTTGGGAGTAGGTAGCCTTCGCGGAAAATTTAAATTTCAAGATGATAATGGATCTAGTGGAACGAAAAGCCTTAATGGCGCTAGAATGATTTTAGGCGGTGGCATAAATTACTTTACCCCTTACAGTGATAATTGGTCCTTATCCTTAGAAGCTCTTTATTATCCGTCTGGCCCAAAAACGTCTGTTGATGAAAATGAACTTTCAACTGACACAGACTCTGGAGATTTTGGTCTTATTAATGGAATGTATATGATAAAAGCAGGTATCAATTATTCCTTTGGTGATCTTAAAGAAACATCAGCTACATCATATATGCCTAAAGTTTACAATTTAAAACTGTTTGATCGAATTTATATTGGGGCTGGGGCTGGCCTTGCTTCAACTCAATTTGATGCATTTTTAGATTCTGATTCTGATAGTAACGCTGAAATTATTGATCGTAAATCAGATACTGGGGGTCTTGGCTATATACAAATTGGTAGAGATTGGCAATTCAATAATAATTTTGTTTTAGGCTTAAATCTTGACTATCAAATTTTAAATAATAAAGTTAAAGGCTCAGGTGCTGACGATGATACTGTCTCTGTAAAATCAAAAGATATAACTTCTATTAGAGGTAAATTAGGTTATCTCCTATCAGAGAGGATCTTAACATATGGAACCCTTGGTCTTGCCAGTTACAGAGCTGAGGTTTTTCATCAAGACGCTGATGAATCAGGGAAAAAATCATTCAATAAAATTAATCTATTTTTAGGAGGAGGTGTTGAATGGTTCATGCCCGCCAGTGATAATGTCTCTTTTCAGCTAGAGGGATTATATTTTCCCACAAGAGTTAAAAAAAATATTGCTGAAGATTCTTTAACTTCATCAACTGATGGACTTGATTTCGCTCAGGTCAATCATGCTTCAATAGTTAAGTTTGGAATAAATTATTCTTTTTAAAGAATTAAAAAGTTAAACTTAGTGTTTTATTTGTTATGAAATAAAAGTAGATAGCTGATAGCAGCAACTACAACAATTCCAATAAAGACTAATATTTTTTTATTAGAACCGCTTTTTTTAGCTAACAATCCATCTTTCCACTGCTCTAATTCTTTTTGATCGTATGCTGGCATAACATCCTCCTTAGATTATTATCTTAACATTATAATTATTTTTCAAAATAACGCACCATGATTTTATGGAATTGGATTACCTTTCGGATCAACAGCTTGTAGGTGCTTGACCTTAGGTGCTGGAGCTTGTTGTTTAGTGACAGGAGCTTGTTGTTTAGTGACAGGAGCTTGTTGTTTAGTGACAGGAGCTTGTTGTTTAGTG
>MDTC01164420.1_pt1 | contig 11963 bp, 8 predicted proteins | sample 811181 | NCBI WGS metagenome assembly MDTC01 (sample SAMN05326644, study PRJNA326480) | marine metagenome | isolation source: seawater | place: Pacific Ocean: North | collected 2011
GTGCAGTTGCTGATCGTGGACGGCGATCCCGTCTGCACAGAGCCGCCCGCCCCCGTCGCCAGGCCCCCACCATCCGTGTCCGCCCGTCCGTTCACCAGCTCGGCCCCGTCGAGGTAGACGTAGTCGGTGCTGTAGATGAGCCCCCCCTGCAGGGTCGACCGTCCGTTCAGCACGACCACGTCCGTGAGCTGGAGCGAGGCGTCCGAGCGGATGATCCCGCCGCGGCCGAACACCGTGCCATCCCGCAGGGTGAGGTCGCTGATGGTCAGGTCTCCCGCAGTGGTCGCGTCGAAGACCCGGTCCGGTGCGCCAGCTGCGTTCAAGCCTGCCGCCGTGACGATCGTCGCGCCGGTGCCGGCACCCTCGATGATCATCGGCGCCGTGACGTCCAGATCCCCCTTGGTGGTGTTGGTGAGGGCGTAGGTGCCCGCGTGCACCTTGAGGGCCGCCGCGCGGTCGCCAGTCTGGAGCCGGTCGATCCGACTCGGGCGGCGGTGTGGCGCAGCCGCCTGGCGTGGGTGCACCGCCGTGCTGGAGATCCTGCCCGCGCGGAGCTGCTGCTGCGGACTGCGCTCGAGAGCCTGACACCGCACCACGAAGCGAGAGCGCGCACGGCGATCACGCTGGCCCACCTGCTCGTCGGTCTGGACCGGCGTGTGGAGGCCGAAGCCTGCGTAGCGGGCATCGACGCCGACGGCCTGCCCTTCGCAGTGCAGGCCATGCTGGAGGCCCTGCGGGCCATGCTCGCCATCGAGGCCGGCGATGCCGAGCGCGCCCAGCTGGACACGGATCGAGCCCTCGTCGCCGCCGCCCGGGCCGGCCAGCGGACAAGCCTGTGGGTTGCCAGGTTGAACCTGGCTGGTTTCCTGCTGGCCCAGGGCGAGCTGGACCGGGCCCAGGCGCTGTTGGACCTGTCGGACGTCAGCTCGACCGTGCAGGAGGACCCCCGGATCCGAGGCCAGGCGCTGGCCCTGCGAGCCATCCTGCTCCAGCTGCGCGGGGACCTGGAGGCTGCGGGCTCGGCCTGGGACGACTGCCTGGCGCTCCTGCACGACCAGCGCCGGCAGGCTGGTCCTGCAGCTGGTCCGAGAGGCGAGGGCTCGAGGCCGGCGCGGGGGAGGGGGCTCGCCGGGTTGATCCGGCTCGTCAACTCCATGTCCACGAACCCCTGGATGTCACGATTCTCCTGCGACTCCCCTCCGCGAGCATCTACCGTGGGGGCCAGGAGGTCCCGCATGCTTCGCCACTTCTCGGTCACCCTGGTCAGCCTGATCGCCCTCGCCGGCTGCAACGCCGCGCCCGAGGGCCTGTCGATCTCGCTCACGCCCGAGGCCCCCTCGACCACCGAGGACCTGACGGTGGTCATCGACTCCGAGGCCGTCGACGACAATGGCGACAGCGTGCAGTACACCTACCGGTGGAGCCGGGACGGTGAGGCGGTGCCGGACGCCACCGCCCAGACGCTTCCGCGGGCGCTGACCAGCAAGGGCGAGACCTGGGAGGTCTCGGTCATCCCGACGGACGGGAAGAAGCCCGGTACCGCTGCGACGGCATCGGCGGTGATCGTCAACTCCCCGCCGGAGGTCACCGCCGCGATCTCGCCGGAGAACCCCCGAACCACCGAGGCGTTGACCCTGGACGCCGAGGGCCGGGACCCGGACGGGGACACCTTCACGCTCACGTACCGCTGGATCCTCAACGGCTCGCCGACGGAGCTGGACGGAAAGCGGGTGCCCTCCGAGCGGACCAACAAGGGCGACGTCTGGGAGGCGGTGGTGTCCGCCAACGACGGTGAGGCCGACAGCGAGGACGCCGTCGTGTCGGTGACCATCTCAAACACGCCCCCCTCGGTCGAGGCCGCCACGGTGCAGGCCGACGGCGGCCGGGTCCAGCGCAGCGCGGTCCTGACCTGTGTTGGCTCGGGCTGGGAGGACATCGACGAGGACGCGGAGGACTACACGGTCCGCTGGTTTGTCAACGGATCGGAGGTCCCGGGCGAGGACGGCGCGCTGTCCGGGGGCTTCGTCCGCGGCGATCGGGTCACCTGCGAGCTGACGCCCTTCGACGGCGACGACTCGGGCAGCCCGGTGACCAGCGCGCCGGTGGAGGTGCTCAACACCCCGCCGACCCTGGCGGATGTGACCATCGCACCCGAGCTGCCCACCCGCGAGGACATCGTGGTCGCCACCCCGGGCGAGACCTTTGACGCGGACGGGGACGCCGTCACCCTGAAGTACACCTGGTTTGTCGATGGGCGGGAGTCCGGCACCACGGCCTCCCTGCCCTCGTCCCGCTTCTCCCGGGACGCGCGGATCACGGTGCGGGTCACGCCCACAGATGGCACCGACGACGGCGATCCGGTCACCAGCAACGAGGTGATCGGCGGGAACAACCTGCCCGAGATCGACGGCGTCAGCCTCGCGCCGACCGACGTGTTCACCGACACCGCCCTGGAGGCGACGATCATCGCGTCCGATCCCGACGGCGACGCGCTGAGCACCGTCATCGAGTGGTACGTCAACTCCACCAAGGTGTCGCACACCACCGCCACCCTCGACGGGGCCACCTGGTTCGACAAGGACGACGAGATCTACGCCATTGTCTCGGCGAGCGATGGCGAGGGAACCAGCGACACGCTGACCACCAGGACCATCACCGTGCTCAACAGCGCGCCGAGCGCGCCGGAGCTCTCGCTGGACCCGGCCGAGCCGACCGCGGGCGACGACATCACCTGCGTGATCGACACGGCCTCCACCGACGCCGACGGCGACTCCATCACCTACACCTTCGCCTGGACGGTCGAGGGCGCACCGGTGCGCGGCACCACCACGACCTACACGAACGACACCCTGTCCGGAGGGGACTGGAGCGAGGACGAGCGCGTCGTGTGCACGGTGGTCGCCAGCGATGGCGAGGACGACAGCGAGCACGGCGAGGCCCGCACCTCCGGGCTCACCGCAGAGCTCGACTTCCCGTCCACGGGCTCCAGCACCAAGAGCGGCACTCTGGGCTCCGGCGGCGGCGGCGCGTTCTTCCGAGCCGGCGACTACGTGACCGAGACCTTCAAGGGCACTGGCGTCACCGACGTGGACGAGCTCGACTACACCGTGGAGATGGACGACCGCACCACCAGCACGTGCAAGGTCGGCACGCTGCGCTTCGACGTCATGATCAACGGCACGGTGGTCGACACGTACTCCTACACGGGCGGCTCGACCCTGGGGCGGATCAAGTTCTCCGACGTGGTCAGCTTCTCGAAGATCAAGGGCACCGGCACGGACGGCGACGAGTACGTCCTGCGCATCGAGTCCAAGGACACGGTGTGCCCGGGAGCGAGCTCGTGGAACTGGTTCCCGGGCGGCACGTTCGTGCTGAATCCGTAGGATGGGGGCGCACCCTGTCGGTGCACGAGTCGGGGGACGGAGCGCGGTCAGGGAGACTCGGCCACGACATCGAAGGGGAGGCGGTCGAGCTCGGTGCCGTCACCGTACACCACCGCTTCCCATGAGCCCGGCTTCAGCCGGTCCCGCTCTTCGAGCCGCAGCTCGAGCCGCAGGTCATCGTGGTTCTGCGCGAACGGCGTGCTCACGAGCGACAGGGTCTGCTTCTGCCCCTCGTGGAAGAACTCGACCAGCACCCAGGAGCCCGTGCCGGCGCGAAGGTCCCCCCAGACGACCAACACGTCGCTCGGCGTGAAGGAGCGAGTCTCGGTGAGGGCCTGGCTGTCGGGCTCGCCGCGCATCAGCCCGCCCCGTCGCCAGAGGATCGGGCCCGACGACTGCGGTGGACGGGCCACGCTGAACGGCAGGCTCTGCATGAGAGCGCCGTCGAGGCGCAGGTCGATCCGGTAGGCCTGGCTGGGCAGGAGGCCGCCGGGTCGTTCGAACTTGTGGGTCTGGGTCAGCTCGTACCGAGCGCCAGGTTCGGGGTCTGCGATCTCCGGCGTGGCGACGTGGTGCTCGAGCAGCAGGTCACCGTGGAAGACCTCGGATCGGACCTCCGTGTCTGCCTCCGCGTCGGTGACGGTGACGTGCACCTGGATCGGCTCACCGCTGGCGAACTCCTTCACCGGCTGATCACACGGTCCGTCCAACGTGGCCGGTCGACACAGCGTGCCGTGCAGCTGCGGGGCGACCGACTGAGGCGAGACCTGCGCGGAGCTCCCCTGGGGAGCACTGCTGGCTGGCCGACCAGGCTCCGCCGACGAGGCACTGCCGATCCCCAGCACGGCCGCCAGGAGCAGGGCAGCCGAAGACAGGAGTTGCTGCGTGAATGCGTTCATGGATGCCCTCCATCGCCCATTTTGCACGGCAGCGGGTGGTGTGCGTTTCGGGCGGAGACAGCACGCCCGCCCCTCGCACGTTCGAGATGAGTCTGCAGGAACAGGGCGACTGGTGGCCATCACGAGAGGTGGCGTTGTAACTGGCTCGTTCTGGTGAGCGAGGGGTGAGTGGAGAACGGGTCGGACGCCCGGTAGCACTGGATCGAACCGTGCTCCGGGAGGGAAGATGTCCGACCTGCGCGCCCTGAGAGGCTGGCCATGAGCGCGAGGGCGCGGCACAAGCGACCCTCGCACATGCCTGCGCAGATCCGCTCGGGACCCGCACGCCCCACCGCCTCCGACCTCGCGTCCACACCCCACGAGGTCGCGCCGGAGCAGCAGGACTCCCTCGGCCAGACCCTCGACGCCGTCGCCTCCCTGTCCGACGAGGGCAGCGGAGCCCCTGCGGACGCGTCGACGCCCGAGTGGGCCGATCCTCCGCACGGCTCGGACGGAGGGCTCCCTCCGGGCGCACGCGGGTTCGATCCGGTGCTCGAGGTGCCGCCGACGAGCGTGGGCATCCCCACCGTGACCCCTGGGGGCACCGCGCTCGTGCTGGTGGGTGACGAGACCGTGCTCTACTTCGATTGCGAGCTGGCGATGCCGGACGTCAGCTACGTCCGTTGGTCTGCGGAGCTCGCCGACGGCCTGGAGCTGGTCGAACTCGACGGGGCGCAGGACGACAGCGTCGCCGTGCACGTTCGCGCGCAGGATGTGGGCAAGCAGGGGGTCACCGTCACGGCGGAGGTCCTGGGATGTCCCGGGACCGACCTCACGCCGAACTCGTCTGTGGCTTTCTCGGAGGTCACGGTGGACCCCATCGCCGTCTCGGCCTTCTGGTCGGTGGACGGTGGCCGCGAGATCGGGACCCTCGCGGGCCTGGACGACGATCGCGTCGCGGTGGGCACAGGCGCCACGCTCACCCAGGTCACGAACTACGACAGCGACGGCGCGGAGGCCCTGCTGGACGGGGTCGACGCCGCGAACGTCACCATCGAGCCCGGCGTGGGGGAGCCCGCGTCGTCGGCGTGGACGGAAGGAGGGAGGCACGAACGCCGCTGGATGCTCCAGGATCCGGGTACCCACGACGCCACGGCGGCCGTCGCCGACGACGATCGCCTGACCGGACGCGACGGTCACCTGTTCTTCGACGTGTTCGCCGACGTGGACAGCGGAGCCGCGGACCTGGACACCATCGAGGCGCTGTACGCCTCGGCGGACGGCAAGCTCGACAACGTGGAGAACGATCTGCTGGCAGGTACCGGCGAGTGGACGTCCTTTCTGCTGGACGTCGATCGGGCCCACGACGCGGGCTACGCCACGGTGCTCGGTGCCGTGGAGGCGATCGAGGACGCCGAGAAGAACGCGATCAAGGGGATGCAGGCGGCGCTCGCGGTCGTGGGCATCGCCATGTCGGCCATGGGTGGTCCGGTAGCTGGTGCCATCGCAACCATGGGCAAGATGGCGGACGCCATGCTGAAGATCACGCTGGTCACCCGCCAGAAGACGTCGTCCGATCTGGAGGCCAGCCACGCCTACGCCGCGGACGCGCGGATCGCCGACCTCATGCGCGACGTTGGCTCGCTGCACGGCATGGTCGGCGACCTGCTGGAGGTCCTGCGGGATCGGCACGACGTGGTCCGGGGGGCGGCGGACGGAGCGCTGGATCTCGTCGCTGAACACGAAGTAGCCAATGCGCTGTACGAGCTGGCCATCGGGACGGAGCTGGACGTCGCCGCGTCAGGATTCGCGGGCTCTGCACCCACGGTGGACGTGGAGAGTCGCAGCACGGACTTTGCGAAGCACTACGCGGCGGCCTGGATCGCCGCCATGGACCCGGTGGACTTCGTCCAGCTCGTGCAGACGCCGAACACGTCCAGCTTCCGACTGTCACTGCCCGCCGAGGTGCGAGCCGTGATCCAGACGCTTGCCCTGGATGACGAGCTGGCGCTGGAGCTCGACGATGACGGCCTGTATGACAGCGTCTCCGGTGCGTGCGAGGGGATCGCGCCCCTGCTGATCTGGGCCGAGGAGTACGTGCTGCCGGCGATCGGGTGAGCGCCAGCAGGTCGGTCGGCGCGAAGGAGCGAGACTACGGCAGCATGAGCTTCATGCAGTAGACGCTGCCGCCGCTCTTGAGAAACTCGGTGGTGTCCAGCTCCAACACGGTGAGGCCCAAGGCGCGCGCCGCGGCGTTGGTGCGCTCGGCACCGGCCTGCACGATGAAGTGCTGGCGATCGGGACAGTGGCCGTTGCAGGCCAGCAGCTCGGTCGCTTCGTCCAGAGGCACCTCGACCAGGGTGTCGAAGGCCTGCTGCAGCAGCTGCCGGCCCTCCGCGGTGAAGGCGTCTGGCACCCACAGGGCGGTGGACTCGGTGATGAGGGAGAGGCAGGTGTCCAGGTGATAGAAGCGCGCGTCGACCAGCTCCAGGGCGAGCACGGGCACGTCGAGGGTCTCGCACAACAGCCCCAGCGCCCGGGGCTGGGTTCGGAACCCGTGTCCGGCCACCACGCCGCGGCGGCCCGGCAGCCACAGGCAGTCTCCCATCCCCTCGAAGGGGACCTCTGCGTCGGCCAGGTGCACCAGGTGGGCGTCGCGGTCGCGGTACCACGCGGCCACGTGCTCGACCTCGCCGCGTCGCTCGGGCGCATGCATGTACGACAACAGGGCTGCCCACTGGCCGGTCGGCAGCCTGGCCGGAAAGCTCTGGTTGGCCATGAACACCAGGTCGGGCAGGCCTGGCACCGGGTCGAGGACGTGGATGTCGTAGCCAAGCCCGGCGTAGGTCTGGCGCAGGGCCTCCCACTGCCGTCGGGCACGAGCCCGGTCGACGGAGCCGATGTTGCCGACCATGTGGGCGTTGATCACGTACTCGACGTCAAAGAAGGCGGGGTCGGCCAGCACGACCCCCACCTCGGGCGGGCGGGTCGGCAGGTCGTTCAAGGCAACGTCGAGCTCGCTCGCGCGATGGACGAGGCGGGCGCTGGCGGCGGTGGGCACGGGCGAGCTCCAGGGTGCGCGGTCACCCTACTGCCGGCCCAGCGCGGGCTTGGTGAAAGTCTTGTGCCCGCTATGCGGTTGGGTATGCGAGCCGCTGCCAGCCCACGGATTTGGGGCTCGGAGGCGTTCAATCTGCCCTGCGCCGCACGTTCGGTGATCCGAGCAGGGGTGTGCGCGCACGCCCTGTGACGGGGGGTCGGTATCCTTGATTGGATTGATGATAACTGCGTTTTTTCTTTTCAAGCAGGGGATCGTGTCACGCCCCGGTCCGCGGTACGTGGAGCGTGTGTCCACGAATCGACCGGAGGTCCCCGTGAATCCCCGCTGGCTTGCCCTCATCGCCCTGACCGCCCTCGGAGGCTGCAAGTACTGGTACACCGTGACCGTGCCTGCCTCGGACAGCGCGAAGCCCGTGACCTTCACGACGCTCTACTACGACGGGGATCACCAGGTCGTGGGCAACTCCTCGGCCGGTGGGTTCCACTTCGTGATGTCTGACGCGGACCAGCCCTTCTTCATCGTCGGGTCGGGCATCGACTCGGGGGGGACCAGCCGGGTGAAGCTCACCCACTGGCTGCACCACTCGTGCAAGGTCGGAGGCGGGAGCGGGGGGCCCTCCTACTCCCACACGGTCTACCAGTCCGGCAGCATCGGTTCCACGGTGGAGAACGGGCTCTACACCACCGCGTACATGCGCTTCTCGAACCTGATCAACCCGTGCGACTACCCCGGCGCCTGGGAGTCCACGAAGGTGTTCATCACCGCAGAAGCGGAGGACTTCCATGGCAACACCTCGGGGGTCGTGTCCACGGTGACCCACTTCTGGTAGGTGGGGGGAAGGCCTTTTCGTGGACGCCGTGCGGGCGTAGGGGGGGACAACCAGCGCTGGCGGGGTTGCGCGCCTCGTCCAGGAGTTACCCTCTCCCACCTGGAGGGCTCGATCAGGTGGACCTGGCCGACGACATGGTCTCAGATGATGCGCTGAGGCACCTGGCCACCATGAGCTCCGGCTACGTACGCGACTACCTGCGGCTGCTGAACGAGGCTGGCAAGGCATGCCGCGCACGACGGGGCGACCGGATCACCATGGCCGATGCCGAGGAGGCAGTACGTCAGGTGCGTCATGGCTTTCAGGGGGCCCTCAACGAGGCCGATCTGAGACTCCTGGGTCGTGTCCTGAAGACAGAGCGGCTGCCTGCCGGAGAACGGGCGGACGAGCTGTTCTTCGAGAACCACATTGCGTGCTTCCGCAACCACGACCTCTGGTTCAGGCCACACGAGGTCTTGGTGGAGTACGTCCACAAGGCGCTGGGAGACGAAGAAGCGTGAACGTCGGGCAGGCCGTTGACGCGATTGTCGAGGACTCCAGCCTTCGGAGCGGCACGCGCGGCACGTTGGTGTTGGTGGAGGCTGTGCCAAGTCTGGCCAGCACACTGGAGCGGGCCATCGGCGATCGGCTGGGGAACGTGATGTTCCTCCTGTTTGATGGGAGCATCGAACGGACTCGTGAGCTCGAGCAGCTCAACCGCGGGCGCGACTCCCTGTTGCGTGGGACCCGAGCCCTGGTCGTAGCGTGTCCTTCGCCGACGTTGCTCCGCCAAGCACGAAGCGTGGCGACCGACCTGCTGACGGCCCCGGATCTCACACTCCAGGTCCACGTCCAGGTGGCGGCAGACTGGTCCGCGCTCTCGTCCCGTCTGCGGCAGGTCATGGTCGAGCGGCATAGGTACCTGGATCTCACCGGTCTGCTCCCCAGGGACGTGGCGGTTCGCAAGGTGCCGCTGGAGGAGCTGTACATCGACCTTCTGGAGGAGCCCGAGCCGGACCCCGACACGCTCGGCGTCGAGCGGTACAAGCGACCGCTCCAGGCTGCCGTGGGCGAGTACGTCCCGCTCGGCTTCGACGAGGAGGATGAGGAGTCGAAGCCAGTCGTCGTGCTGGCCCAACCGGGAGCCGGAAAGACCACCCTGCTGAGACACGAGGTCAACGCCATCACCGAGGGATCGAGCACGCTGTTCGTGCAAGGGCGGGTCCCGGTCCTCGTGCCCCTCGCGGGCTACGCGGCGGCGCGACGGGAGCGGGCACTACCGCTGCTCGACTACTGTGAGGCGTTCGCCGGTGAAGCCGTCGGGGAGGCGCGGCTGCCCCTCCGTGACCATCCGGAAGACGTCGTTCTCCTGCTCGACGGTCTGGACGAGATCCCCGAGCGCGTCGTCCGCCGACGCGTGCTGGACGAAGTCGTCGAGTGGTCCACCAAGCACGGACTCGAGCAGGTCCTGCTCACGTCCCGATCCTATCTGTCGCCGGAGCTGGAGCGCGTCCGCTCACGACTGGATGTCCGCACCCTCCGGCCGGCCAACAGGGACGACATCCAGGGCTTTCTGCGAGCGTTTGCCGAGCTTCGGGGGCGTGAGCAGGACCCGACCCGATTGGTGGAGAGGATCACGCAGGATCGGTCCCTGACCGAGCTGGCGCGAAATCCCCTGTTGCTGGTCTTCCTTGCCGTTCTGGACGACGTCGATCGGGACCTGCCAGGACAGCGCACCGTGCTCTACCGCGACCTCACCGAGCTGCTGATCAGCCGCTGGCAACCCAGACGCAATCCTGGTACCGCGCACCGCCGACGCTTGAAGCGGGGTGATGCCATCCGCGTGCTGGGACCGCTGGGCTGGTGGATGGTCTCGCGCGGCGGTCAGCCGGCCAGCGAGGCCGAGCTGCTGTCCGAGCTCACCCGTATCGAGCAGAAGCGCGAGCCCGACCCGGAGCTGGCCAGAACCCAGGCCGCAGACCGCCTGGCCCAGCTCAAGGAGGAGACCGCGCTGCTCTTTCACGACGGCCGCTACGCCTTCGCTCACCTCTCCTTCGCCGAGTACTTTGCCGGGGTCGAAGCCGCGCGGGACCCGGACCGACGGAAGGTGCTGGAGGCCGATCCGTACAGCCCGGACTGGCGCGAGGTGGTGCGCTTCACTCTGGTGTTGCTGACCGACATCGAGTGCCGCGACGCGGAGGCCCGCTCCCTGGCGAAGGCCCTCATCGCCAGGTCGAAGCGACCCGGCCGCTACGACAGCAAGATCCCCAAGCTGCTGTCGGACATCGCGCTGGAAGGACCCAGTCTGCCGTCGGATCTGCAGGAAGCGATGGTGGAGCGAAACACGAGGATCAGCCTTCTAAACTCTCTGGTGGAGGATGAGGCGAGGAAGGCTCGGGAGGCACTGGTGGAGGTCGCGCTCGACAGCCGCGGGGGGTGGTCCAGCGCGGTCCAGTCCGCCATGGTCAGGAGTCTGGATGACCGCGGTCCGGCTCCAGTCGAAGATGATCCGCTCGTCCGGAGGCTGCCCGCGTTGGTGGAGTCTGGCGGCGCCGTGGCGGGGTGGGTCCGTCGAGCCCTGCCGAGTCAGTCGAGCCGCTGGCTGTCGTGGGTGGTCTTCTACGACTGGACGACCGAGCTGGGCTCTCTCTCCATTTTCCACTCGGCCCTCAACAAGTCCTGGTGGTCCATCCCGGAGTCGCGCCGCTCCGGGGCGATCGAGCGATGGGCCGCAGGCGCTCTCCGAGATACCGCGATGGGCATCTGGAGGGGTTGCGGCTGCGAGCCGATCGCTCCAGAACCCGACCTGTCGACCACCGCCAGCCAGTCTGGTGGAGAGCCCTACTGGCGCTTCGTGGAGGATGCGACAGGTGTGCCGGCGCCGACCACGGTCGCCAGACGAGATGAGCAGCTCATCGCCGCACTCAGCGCGTTGCTCTGACCCGGGACGCCCCCCCGGGGCTGGAGCCGGGGGAGCGTTCACACCCTGTACACGGCATCCGCGCTCGACGCGTTCGTAGACTGCTTCGCGGACTGTAGAGTCGTCCTGCTCCGAGGTGTCCTGTCCGCTGGCTCCATCTGTCGCTGCTCCTGTCCGCATGCCTTCCCGCCGGTCGACTGGCCGTCGTCGGGGACTTGCTGGAGCCGACGGTCGCGGTGCAGGTGGGCCAGCGGGTGGGCACCTGCGGACCGGTGTCCCAGGATGAGCTCGCCGCCCTGGCCCGGGTGTGGGAGGCGGCGTCGGACGGGCGGCGTCAGGTGTCCACTCCCGTGGGGAGCTGTGCGCTGGACGTGGCCGCCCGCCGTCAGGACTGGCGTGTCGCGGTCCGGCGAGGGGATGAGGAGGTCCGCTTCGCCGTGGCTCGCGCGGATGCGGCGCAGGTGGTCGGTGGGAGCGTTCAAGCCTGGCGGGTGCTGGAGCAGACGGAGCAGCGATCGTCCACGCCGCGGCAGGTGGCGATGAGCGTGGTGGTCCACGTGCTCGAGCGGCACGGGGTCGACGACGCTGGACGCTTCCGGGATCTGCGTCGGGCTGCGACGCAGCTGTCGCAGTGGGCGAGCGCGCTGGCTGCCGAGTCGCCATCCCCGGACCCAGGGAAGTCCGAGGACGATGTCGCGGTCGAGCACCTGCTCGACTTCGAGCTGGCGATGGCGTTCCGGCCGGTGGTCGCGCCGGTCGACGAGGCGGACGCGGGGGAGCCCCTGGCTCGCATCGAGCAGCTCTGGACGGCGTGGGTGCGCGAGCGCGCGAGCCCCTAGGAGACTGCGGGAAAGAGTAGTTGATAATCATATTCTCGCGAATCACGAGGCTGCAGCGCGGATGACCCGGGCAC
>MDTC01210937.1_pt1 | contig 11963 bp, 10 predicted proteins | sample 811181 | NCBI WGS metagenome assembly MDTC01 (sample SAMN05326644, study PRJNA326480) | marine metagenome | isolation source: seawater | place: Pacific Ocean: North | collected 2011
CATGCGCGCGTCTTCCAGCGCAGCCTTGGGCTCCCCGATGGCGGACAGCAGCCACACCCGGAGCGCCCAGGCGGTGTCGCGCCGCTTGTCCTCATCGAGGATGGTCGCCGCAGTCGCGAGCTTCAACGCCAGGACGCGCCGGCCGTGCTTGCTGGCGACCCGGGCCGCCTTGAGCAGCGTCTCGTCCGGCGCGATGAGGTCGCGCAGCTCCATGTGGACCTGCAGATCCTCCTGCCGGGAGAGGCCACAGCCGGCGCAGACATCATCCAGGCGCCCCTCGCCACAGTTCATGCAGCGGCCGGCACGCAGCGGGCGCGCGGGCACGGTCCAGTCCTCTTCGAGCTGGGGCGTGCCGCACTGCGCACACAACAGCACGTCGACGCTGACGTCACGTCGGAGCGTGCGCCAGTGGAGCTTGGTGCCCCCACAGTTCCCACAGCGGTTCGGGTAGGACAACGGTCGTGATCCCTCTGCTCTGCCGTTCTCGGGGTCATCCTAGCCGACGAGAACACCTGCGTGGTGTCGACGCCGCTTCCAGCCCGCTTGCCTGTGTCTGGGCTCACCCTGAAAGGCAGAGAATTTTCGAGCGTCGAACGGGCGTTCGGGGGGCGGGGTCAGCGGTGCAGGCGCCGATCGTGCCGGCGGCGCCGCGCGAGCAGGAGCAGCGGCGCGGCGAGCAGCCAGGGCGCGGGAGGCGCGCGCAGGGTGGAGCAGCCCCGGTCGCAGGCCTCCTGAAGGGGAACGGTGCCGGTGGCCGGGGCGTAGCCGGAGAGGCTGAAGCAGACCTCGCCGCGGGGGTTGGCGGCAGAGACGAACTGTTGCGAGAACGCCGGCTCCGCCTCGGTGGGAACCCACCAGGCCTGGTCCATCAGGGGCCCGGACGCGAGCAGCACCTGATCGCCGTCTCCTGGGAACGCGCCCTCCAGGAACAGCGACGCGCGCCGGCCCCCGCCCACGTCGAAGCGGTCCAGCTGCAGGTCGTCGAAGTCCGCCTCGGGAGTGCCGACGGCTCCGCGGAAGGAGACGGTCCGGGCGCAAGGCTCGCCGTTCACGTCCCAGCGGATCTCCGCCTCGAACAGGTCCGGCCCCAGCTCCCTGCCCAGGAGGGTGACCGTGCCCGCGGACAGATCGCGGAGCGGGTGCCCGCCGACCGTCGCGTCGACCTCGAATCCTCCAGGTTCGAACGACTCTCCCGCGAGGTCATCCGGGGGGACCGCCGCCAGGAACATCCGGTCGGTGGCCTCCGGCACGTCCTCGGCGCCGTCGGCGGGCCAGGTGTGCAGGCCGCAGAGGTCGGGCTCCGCGGCGTGGGCGGTGAGCAGGAATGTCGCGATCAGCAGCATGCAGCCTCCCCAGCCCCGAACGACAGTCTACGACCCCTCGCCTTCTTCATCCACGACGACCCCTTCGCAGCCCGTCGTTCCGTACGCGCTGGTGTCTCCCCGCCACTCCGCGCCGTCCACGACCGCGTCAAGATCGGCGTCGAACTCTACGAATCGACCCGACGCACCCGCCCTGACTGGCCGTCGGAAGAGGACCGGATGGAGGACCTGCGAGCGCTCGTACGCCTCAAGCGACTGCTGATGCGAGCGGGTGATGTCCGCACTCGCTGACGCCTGGAGCGGCGGGTCGCGATCGCCTCGCGGGAAGTCGCGTCGCTGCGGGCAGGGGAGTGGCGACTCGGTCTCCAGTCTCCAGTCCCCAGTCCCCAGTCCTGCGGCTGTGACATGGTCCGCCACACCCTGGTGCTGGCCGTAAAGGTGGCTCGTCCGCAGAGCTACGCCTGCTGTTTCCGTGGGTGCGCGGACCGACGCAGACACCCGAAGGGCACACCGAACGATCGTAGCCCCGGCGGAGCTCTTGGACTGGAGACTGGAGACTGGGGACTGGAGACCGGGCAGAGGCATCCCCTGCCCATGGTCCGCCACACCTCGGTGCTGGCCGTAGAACGGGGCTCGTCCGCAGAGCGGCGCCTGCTGTGTCCGTGGGTGCGCGGAGCGATGCGGACACCCGAAGCGCACACCGGGCGATCGTCGCCCCGGCGGAGCTCTTGGACTGGAGACTGGAGACTGGGGACTGGAGACCGGGCAGAGGCATCCCCTGCCCGCAGCATCGCGACTTCCGGCAACGATCCCCCTCAAGCCAGCCCCCTTTCCCCCGATCCATCCCCCGCCACCGACTGCGCCAGACCCGTCAACGACGGTCTCGTGGTGTCACGCCACTGGACCCTCTGCAGCACCTCAGGCGTCAGTAGGGGTGTGAGGATTCCCCTCACAGCTTCCTGACCTCCCCCACGGGGTTGTCGACGACCCGGAGATCCCGGGTCACACTGGAAGCAGAGGAGACGCCGCGGGGCAGCGGTGTCGCAGCCAATCCAACGCCCGATCACGACCCGCGGCCCCCGCCGCCCCCGCTCTCCAACCGCTGACGCCAACCGGCCCCCCGACGAGGCCAGGCGCGCGACGAGAGCCGTCGCAACCCCCCTCTCGGCAGGCCTTCCCTCCCCTCGGAGGCCCGCAATGACCACCGCCCACGCAGACTCCGCCTCGAGCGCGCTCCTCGACATCATCGCCGAGAAGCAGGACGCCACCCGCTTCCGGACCCTGCTCTGGGAGGGGACGTTTGCGGACTACCTGTCGCTCGTCGAGAACAACCCCGGGATCTCCCGGAACGCCTACCAGCGCCTGTACGACCTGATCGAGTCCTTCGGCTCGGAGACCTACACCGAGTACAAGAAGCCGATCACGCGGTACAAGTTCTTCGATGATCCCATCGGGGACGGCAAGGACGCCGTCTTCGGCATCGACATCCACCTCATGAAGCTCGTCCGCGTGCTCCGCGCCGCCGCCCTCGGCTACGGCCCCGAGCGTCGCGTGCTGCTGCTCCACGGGCCGGTCGGCTCGGCAAAGTCGACGATCGCCCGGCTCTTCAAGAAGGGCCTCGAGTGGTACAGCGCCCAGCCCGAGGGTGCGATCTACTCGTACACCTGGATGGTCGACGGGGAGGAGATCCCAGCCCCGATGAACGAGGACCCGCTGTGCCTGCTCCCCGATGAGGTGCGCGGCCCCATCCTCGAGCGCCTGAACGCGTCGGGCCGCTCGAAGTACCCGGTGAAGGTCCAGGAGGACATCAACCCGGTCTGCCGGTACTACTACAAGGAGCTGATGAAGCGCTACGACGGCGACTTCCTCAAGCTCGCCGAGCACATCAAGGTCCGCCGCCTGGTGCTCTCGGAGAAGGACCGCGTCGGCATCGGCACCTTCCAGCCAAAGGACGAGAAGAACCAGGACAGCACGGAGCTGACCGGCGACATCAACTACCGCAAGATCGCCGAGTACGGCTCGGACTCCGACCCGCGGGCGTTCAACTTCGACGGCGAGTTCTGCGTCGCCAACCGCGGCATCATCGAGTTCATCGAGATGCTCAAGCTCGACGTGGCCTTCCTCTACGATCTGCTCGGCGCCAGCCAGGAGAAGCGGATCAAGCCCAAGAAGTTCGCGCAGACCATGATCGACGAGGTCATCATCGGGCACACCAACGAGCCCGAGTACCGGCGCCTGCAGAACAACGAGTACATGGAAGCGCTCCGCGACCGGACCATCCGCTTCGACGTGCCCTACATCACCAAGCCCTCCCAGGAGGCGCGGATCTACAAGCGCGACTTCAACAAGAAGTCCGTCGACGTCAGCATCGCGCCCCACACCCTGGAGGTCGCTGCCCTGTGGGCCGTGCTCACGCGCCTCGAGGAGCCCCAGCACCACAAGCTGACCCTGCTCCAGAAGGCCAAGCTCTACGACGGCCGCAACGTGCCCGGCTTCACCGAGGACCACGTCAAGGAGCTGCGCAAGTCCGCCAAGCGCGAGGCGATGAACGGCATCAGCCCCCGCTACGTGCAGGACAAGATCTCCAACGCCCTCGTCCGCAACCCCGAGGCGCGCCACCTCAACGCCTTCATGGTGCTCAACGAGCTCGAGTCCGGCCTGCGCGGCCACTCGCTGATCACCAACGAGGACGAGCGCGAGCGCTACCGCGAGCTGCTCGCCGTCGTGAAGGACGAGTACACCGACATCGTCAAGAACGAGGTGCAGAAGGCGATCGCCGCCGATGCCAGCGCCCTGAAGCGCCTCTGCGACAACTACATCGAGAACCTGCGCGCCTACATCCTCAAGGAGAAGGTGAAGAACCCCTTCACCGGCGAGTACGAGTCCCACAACGAGCGCCTCATGCGCGACATCGAGACCAAGATCGACATCAGCGAGTCGCGCAAGGACGACTTCCGCCGCGAGCTGATGAACTACATCGCGGGTCTCGCGCTCGACGGGAAGTCGTTCAACTACACGATGAACGAGCGGCTGCACCGGGCGCTGGAGCTGAAGCTGTTCGAGGACAGCAAGGACAGCATCAAGCTCACCAGCCTGGTCACCGACACCGCCGATCCCGACCAGCAGGCCAAGATCGAGGTGGTCAAGCAGCGCCTGATCGACAACTACGGCTACGACGAGCAGTCCGCCAATGACGTGCTCCAGTACGTGGCCAGCATCTTCGCCCGGGGCGACGCGAAGGAGGCGAAGTGATCGCCGCTCGCACCGTCGCCACCGAAGCACTCTCCCGCATTCGTGACGGGGGTCCCGCATGCTGAACATCGACCGCGACCTCGGCCGGTTCAAGGACATCGTGAAGGGCCGCGTCCGCAAGGACCTGCGCAAGCACATGTCCAGCAAGGAGCTGGTCGGAAAGCAGGGGAAGAAGCTGGTCTCCATCCCGCTTCCCCAGATCGGGATCCCTCGCCTGCGCTACGGCAAGAACGACAAGGGCGTCGGCCAGGGCGACGGCCAGGGTCAGGGTCCCGGACAGGGCCAGCAGGCCGGTGACTCGCCCGGCGAGCACGTGCTCGAGGTGGACTTCACTGTCGAGGAGCTCGCCGAGATCATGGGCGAGGAGCTGGAGCTTCCGCGCATCGAGCCCAAGGGCGCCCAGGACGCGCGCACCGTGAAGCACCTCTACAAGGGGATCAGCCGGATCGGTCCCGAGTCCCTGCGCCACACCAAGCGCACCTACCGCCAGGCGCTCAAGCGCACCGTCGCCTCGGGCGGGTTCGACCCGGTGAAGCCGACCATCATCCCGATCAAGGACGACAAGCGCTACCGGACCTTCGTCGAGGAGAAGGAGCCTCGATCCTCGGCTCTGCTCATCTACATGATGGACGTGTCCGGCAGCATGGGCAACGAGCAGAAGGAGATCGTGCGGGCGCAGGCGTTCTGGCTCGACGCCTGGATCAGGCTCCACTACGACGACGTCGCGACCCGGTTCATCATCCACGATGCCGCCGCCCGCGAGGTCGACCGCGACACCTTCTTCCGCACCCGCGAGTCCGGCGGCACCCTGATCAGCTCTGCCTACTCGCTGGCCGTCGAGATCATCGAGAAGGAGTACCCGCTGGAGGACTGGAACATCTACCCGTTCCACTTCAGCGACGGGGACAACTGGAGCAGTGCGGACACCCGCAAGTGCGTGGAGCTGCTGCGCGACAAGCTCGTCCCCTGGTCCAACCAGTTCTCCTACGCCCAGGTCGACTCCCAGTACGGCTCCGGCCAGTTCATCAAGGACCTCCACGAGCACTTCGCCGAGGAGGAGAAGGTGGTCACCAGCCGCGTGCCCAACCGGGACGCGATCATGGACTCCATCAAAGAGCTGCTCCAGGCGGGGAGGTAGCGATGTCGAGCATCATCCCGAACCGCTTCCTGCAGGAAGGTCGCGACCTGTCCCCCGAGCTCGAGCACGCCCGCGTCGAGATCGAGGCGCTGGCCCGCAGCTACGGGCTGGACTTCTTCGAGACCCGCTTCGTGATGTGCACCTACGAGGAGATCAACATGGTCGCCGCGTACGGGGGCTTTCCGACGCGCTACCCGCACTGGCGCTTCGGCATGGACTACCTGGAGACCCAGAAGTCCTACGAGTGGGGCCTGGGCAAGATCTACGAGCTGGTCATCAACACCGACCCCTCGTACGCCTACCTGATGGACAACAACCTGCCGGTCGACCAGAAGCTGGTCATGGCGCACGTCTTCGGGCACGTCGACTTCTTCAAGAACAACCTGTGGTTCCAGCACACGAACCGCAAGATGCTCGACCAGATGGCGAACCACGCCACCATCGTGCGTCGCATCCAGGAGCGCCACGGCGAGGCGCAGGTCGAGCGCTTCATCGATCTCGTGCTGTCGCTCGACAACCTCATCGACCCCTACGCCCAGCACATCACCCGCAGCCACGGCCCGGTGAGCGAGGAGGTCGTCGAGGCGGCCGAGGTCGACAAGGAGATCGGCAAGCTCAAGTCCGGTCAGCGCTACATGGACAAGTACGTCAATCCGCCGGAGTTCCTCGAGGCCCAGCGCAAGAAGAAGGCGGCCGAGATCGCCCAGATGAAGCGCTTTCCCGAGGAGCCGACCCGCGACGTGCTCGGCTTCCTGCTCGAGCACGCACCGCTCCAGAAGTGGCAGCGGCAGATCATAGCGATCATGCGGGATGAAGCGTACTATTTCGCGCCACAGGGCATGACGAAGATCATGAACGAAGGCTGGGCCAGCTACTGGCACACCAAGCTCATGACCCGGCACGTGCTCACCGACGCCGAGATCATCGACTTCGCCGATCACAACGCCGGCACGATGGCCATGCAGCCCGGTCAGCTCAACCCGTACAAGCTGGGCGTCGAGCTGTGGAGGCACATCGAGAAGCGATGGGACAAGGGCCAGTTCGGCAAGGAGTGGCTCGACTGCACCGACCCCGACAAGGGCCAGACCTGGGACACCGGGGCGGGCCTGGGTCAGGACAAGATCTTCCAGGTCCGACGCACCCACAACGACATCACCTTCATCGACGAGTTCCTCACCGAGGAGTTCTGCGCCGAGCAGGGATTCTTCACGACCACCTACGACAAGAAGGCCGAGCGCTGGGTGGTGGACTCGACCCAGTTCACCGACATCAAGCAGCAGCTGCTCGACATGCTGGCCACCCGCGGCACCCCCCGCGTCTTCATCACGGATGCGAATGCATTCAACCGCGGGGAGCTCCGGATCGATCACCAGCATGAGGGTCTGGACATCCAGCTCGAGTGGGCCAGCCAGGTGCTGGGCAACCTCGCTCGGATCTGGAGTCGCCCGGTGCACCTCGACACCGAAGTGGACGGCAAGGGCATCCGCCTGACCCACGACGGGAGCGAGCTGACCCGGTCCGCGCGCAAGGAGGAGGAGGAGACGTGAGCCTATCCAAGGCACTGGACGAGGTCCTGGACGACGCTGCCGGCAAGGGCGGCAAGGGTGTGCGCACCCTGTCCGCGAAGGACGGCGAGCGCTCGGCCGAGGTCGACGTGCACGAGGTCGGCAAGCTCGGCGTGCGCGTCAGCCGGATCCGCGTCGAACGTGAGGATCCGTACGACGTCGAGCGCGTCGCCCGCGACTGGCCCCGCGATCTGCGCGATCTCCCCGACCGGATCGAGCCGGTCGAGGTGGATCCACGGCTCGGCGGCGCCAGCCTGCGCAGCAAGCCCGACGAGATGCGCGACGATCGCTTCATCGACGTCGAGGTCCGCGACCGATCCGCCGAGGTCCGTCGGTTCACCCGCAACCGCGGCGGCGAGCGGCGCGCCGCAGACATGACGCTCACCCGCGAGCAGCTGGGTCGCATGGTCGACGACCTCGTCCGCGGTGGATCCGAAGACGGCGGGTGACGGTCGTTGTGGGTCACGCCCGCTGGCGTTAACCTCGCGAACTTGCGGGGCACCTAGCGTGCGCCCGACCTCCGAGGAGACCGCCATGACCCGCCTGCTGCTCGTGCCTCTGGCCCTGGCACTGTCCACCACCGCCTTCGCGACCGGAGATGGCTCCGGCGGCGACGGCGAGTCGTTCGACAACGGCAAGGAGAACGCCGAGGACAGCAACATCGTCAACGGTGAGCTGTCGACCCAGGGGCAGTACCCCGAGGTCGTGCAGATCCGTCACAGCTCGGGCTCCTGCACCGCGTCCATCGTCGACCCGGCCGGCTACTGGCTCCTCACCGCCGCCCACTGCATCCCCGAGGGCTTCGAGGGCGACGAGATCACGGCCTTCGTGGGCATCGAGCCCGACTCCGAGATCCTGCAGAGCGCGCAGTCCGAGAAGATCTACGTGCACTCCTCCTACGACTGGGGCGGAGACGCGAACCAGGGCCACGACATCGCGGTGATCCAGCTGGCCGAGCCGCTCACCGGCATCGTCCCCATGGCCCTCAACGAGTCGGACATCGACTCCAGCTGGTACGACCTCGAGGTCACGCACATCGGCTACGGCATCACGTCGTCCAGCCGCAGCGACTCCGGCACCCAGCGCTGGGGCACCGTGCCGATCATCGAGATCGGCGAGGACGACTACCCGGACGACGCCAACTTCGCGGACCAGGTCATCACCTTCGACGGAGACCAGTCCACCTGCCAGGGCGACTCGGGCGGTCCCGGCGTCGTCTACTCGGGCGACAGCTACGTCCAGGTCTCGATCGCCTCCTACGTCGCGGTCCCGTGCGGCTCCGGCCCCGCGGGCAACATCCGCGTGGACAAGTACCTGGGCTGGATGCTCGCCCGCGGCGTGCCGTTCATCACCCGCGCCGGCTCGCCTCCCGGCTTCGTGTGCAACCGCCGCCTCGATCCCGAGGACCCGAACTCCAACTCGCTGGGCGTGGTGGACATGGAAGTCCGCTGCCAGGTCGAGTACCACGCGATCGAGGACGTCACGAAGGTGACCTGGAAGTGGGGCGATGGCACCACCAGCGAGGGCATCGACGCGACCCACGTCTACGACCGCGCCGGCAACTTCAGCATCCAGATGTGCGCCACGACGCAGCTCGGCGAGACCAGCAACACCCACTGCGTCGACCGCGCCGGCATCATCACCGCGTGCGACGTGCCCGCCGCCGGCTTCGAGATCGAGCCGATCGAGGGTCTGACCTGGCAGATCGTCAACCGCACCGACGTCAGCACCTACGGCTGCATCACCAACCTCGTCTGGGAGGTCTACGACGAGGACGGCAACCTGTGGCGGGAGTACGGCGGCTGGGAGCCCGAGATCGAGTTCGACGAGCCCGGTGACTACCGCATCGTGCAGAACGTCGGTGGCTTCGCCGGCCAGGACGCCGCCGAGCTGACCGTGCAGGTCCGCCGCGCCGTCGGCAGCTGCAACAGCCTGGGCGGCACCACGGGCTTCGGCGCGCTGGGCCTGCTGCTCGGCGCCGCCCTGCTCCGCCGTCGCAAGAGCCGCTAGCTCGCTGAACGCAGCGACCCTGTGGAGCCCCTGTCCGCCGATGTGGATAGGGGCTTCGTCGTGAGCGAGCCCGTCCGCCGCATCCTGCACCTCGACATGGACGCCTTCTACGCGTCGGTGGAGCAGCGCGACGACCCCTCCCTGCGTGGCAGGCCACTGGTGGTCGGAGGCTCGCCGGAGGGGCGCGGCGTGGTCGCGGCGGCCAGCTACGAGGCCCGCCGCTTCGGCATCCACTCGGCGATGAGCTCGGCCCGCGCGGTGCGCCTGTGTCCCGACCTCGTGTTCGTCCGGCCCAACTTCGCCCGGTACAAAGCCGTCTCTCGCCAGCTGCGCCAGATCCTCGAGGATCTGACCGAGGTGATCGAGCCCCTGTCCCTCGACGAGGCGTACCTGGACGTGACCGAGAACCACCTGGGTCTGCCCAGCGGCACCGAGGCCGCCGTGTACCTGCGCGCCCGGGTTCGCGAGGAGCTGGGGCTCACCTGCAGCGTCGGGGTCGCGCCGCTCAAGTTCGTGGCCAAGATCGCGTCCGACTGGAACAAGCCGGATGGGCTCACCGTCGTCCGGCCCGACCGGGTGCTGGAGTTCATCCACCCCCTGCCCGTGCGCAAGCTCTGGGGGGTCGGCCCGGCCACCGAGAAGCGCCTGCTGGCCATGGGTGCCCACACGGTCGCCCAGCTCTCCGCCCTGCCTCGCAGCCTGCTGGAGGAGCGCCTGGGCAAGCACGGTGCCTTCCTCTGGGGTCTGTCCCACGGCATCGACCCGCGCGAGGTGCGCGCCCACCGGGAGCGCAAGTCCTGGAGCGCCGAGCGCACGTTCGCCGAGGACATCGGCGACCTGGCCCTGCTCGACCAGATCGTCGCCGAGCAGGCCGAGCGCGTGGGAGCGGGTCTGCGCCAGGGAGGTCGCCTCGGCCGCACCGTGCAGGTCAAGGTCCGCTACGACGACTTCTCCACCGTCACCCGCGCCGCGACCCTGGCCGAGCCGACCGCCGACACCGAGCGGATCGCGACCGAGGCGCGGGCCCTGCTCCGGCGGACCGAGGCCGGTGAGCGACCGGTCCGGCTCGTCGGGGTCGGGGTGGCGGGCCTGGTCGACCCGAGCGAACGACCCCAGCTGGAGCTGCCCCTCGGTGTATCCTCGACCTCCGGCCCATCCGACGAGACGAGCTCCCCGGGCCAGGAGGACAGATGAAGGTCCGCGACCTGATGACCACCGACGTGATCGTGCTGCACGCCGACTCGCCGCTGATCTCCGCCGAGGAGGTCATGAACCTCTCCCGCGTACGCCACCTGCCGTGCGTCAAGGACGGCAAGTTCGTCGGACTCCTGACCCACCGCGACCTGCTCCGCGCATACCTCCCCGTGGGCTCCAGCGTCGACCGCCAGATCCACGCCAGCCGCTCGAAGGTCCGCGAGTACATGCGCACCGACGTGGAGAGCATCACCCCGGACGTGGACCTGGACCGCGCGGCCCAGCTCCTGCGGGAGCACAAGTACGGCTGCCTGCCGGTCGTCGACGGGGACAACAGCCTGGTCGGCATCATCACCGACGCGGACTTCCTGTTCCTGTCCGAGATCGTGATCGAGGCGCTCGCGGACCTGTCGCCGGAGACGCTCGCCGAGATCCACGCGCGGGTCGACAAGGCCCGGGCGGAGGGATGAGGGCGCCGATCGGGCTCGTCGCCACCGCCCTGCTCGCCAGCTGCGGGCTGATGCAGCCGCTGCCCTCGGACGTGGTGCTCGCCGCCGCCGAGCCGATGTTCGACGTGGGTCACCCGATGGCCGACTTCGATCGCGCGGAGATTGCTGGTTCTTCCTCGGGATCCTTCTTCGGCGGCGGGAGCCACGACCGCTACGTGGACCTGGACGTGCACTACCACAAGGGTGCGACAACCCACCGCATGCGCGTCCGCCTGTACGTGCACAGCATGGAGCCGTGCCACATCACCACGGACGTGCTCGAGGACACCGGCCCCCCGCCGGTGCTCCTGGACAACGGGATCGCGTCCGAGGAGGTCGGGAGGCAGATCTGTCTCGCAATGGAACAGGATCGCAACGCCCCTTGAAACAACCCTCCCGGTGAGTAGCTCTGGGCCGATAGCCCAACACGTACGTTCCACCGTCCGCAACGCGGACCCGAGAGAGGGCACGATGGCCACCATCGAAGTCACCAAGGACAACATCGAGCAGATCGTCGACACCGACGGCATCGTCATGCTCGACTTCTGGGCCAGCTGGTGCGGTCCCTGCCGCGCGTTCGCCCCCACCTTCGAGGCCTCGTCGGACAAGTACCCCGACGTCGTCCACGGAAAGATCGACACCGAGAAGGAGCGCGAGCTCGCCGGCTCCCTGCAGATCCGCAGCATCCCGACCCTGATGGTCTTCCGCGACCGGGTCCTGCTGTTCAACCAGCCCGGCGCCCTGCCCCCGGCCGCGCTCGACGAGATCGTGACCAAGGTCCAGGAGCTGGACATGGACGAGATCAAGGCCCAGATCGCAGAGCAGCAGGCGACGCAGTGACTCCGCTCGCGAGCTCGCTCCGCGCTTCGGGCGGGACGCTGCGCGCCCTGCTCGCTTGACCCACGGACTCCGCTCGCAGGCTCGCTCCGCGCTTCGGGCGGGACGCTGCGCGCCCTGCTCGCTTGACCCACGGACTCCGCTCGCCGTGAGCGGA
>MDTC01186451.1_pt1 | contig 11962 bp, 8 predicted proteins | sample 811181 | NCBI WGS metagenome assembly MDTC01 (sample SAMN05326644, study PRJNA326480) | marine metagenome | isolation source: seawater | place: Pacific Ocean: North | collected 2011
CCGCGGGCTCGGCGACCGCAGGCTCGGCGACCGCAGGCTCGGCGACCGCCTCGGGCTCGTCGTCGGGCAGGACCTCGACGGTGATCCGGGGCGTCCGCCGGGGCGGCGCATCCGAGCTGGCGAGGACCGGCTCCACCGGTGCGACCGGCTCGTCGTCGATCTCGAGGATCTCGATGAACCCGCGTCGGCGCGGCGGAGCGGCCTTCTCGACCGGCACCGTCTGCGCATCCTCGCTGAAGTCCCCGGTCTCATCCGGCTTCTTGCCGCCCAGGAACAGGCCGAGCTGGCCCTCATCCTTCGCCATGGCTCACCTCGGGGGCGGGGGGGACGGGGCGGGCGGCGGGGTCCAGCGCGGGCGCCGGAGCGTCGAGCGGGCGCACGATGGCGACCGTCTCGGGCACGAGGTCGATGTAGAGCGGGGTCGACACGTCGACGCCGGACGCGACCAGGCGCTCGAGGCGACCAGCCTGGGCATCGAAGCCCTCCAGATCGAAGAGGATCCGGGCGCCACCCGTGACCTGCACGCTGAAGCCGCGGGCCGCGTCGAAGTGCACCTCGGAGATCCGGCTCCGGTCGAGCACGTCGCGGGCCTCCAGGGTGTCCATCAGGGCGAGCGCGCTGCGCACGGCCTTGCGCGGTACCTCCGGCTGCAGCTCGGCCAGCTCGGGGGAGATGCCGGTGAGCACGGGGTAGTCCAGGTCGTCAGTGCTCGCGGGGGCAAAGGGCGTGCCCTCGACGTCGACGTAGTGCATGGCGCCGCTGGCCAGGAGCGCGACCGGCACGTGCTCGGTCACCTCGACCACGACGGTGTCGGGCCACTCGAAGCGGGCGGTCGCGTGGTGCACCCAGGGGTGACGCTCCACGCCGCGCGCCACGGCCTCCGCGTCGACCTCCCACACGGTGGTGCCGTTTCGCAGGTCTGCAAGGTGGCGCAGACCAGCGCTGCCCGCGCGATCGGTCCCGTCGAACACGACGTGCTCCACGACCCACAGGTCCGGCCGCACGACCGCCAGGCCGGCGATGGCCAGCAGGGCAGCGGCAGTGCCCGCAGCGATCCCGGTCCCGATCAGGAGTCGGGTCCAGGGCCGGCGGCGCGGGGCCTCGGGCAGCGGGGAGGACATGGGAGTGGAGGGGCCGTGGGGTGGGCCGGAACCGGGGTTCCGGGTGCCGTCTCGCGGGAGCGAGGGGGGCGGGGTGCGACGGGATCGCGGGGGAAGGAAGGTGCGACGCGGGGTCGCGGAGGGGGTGACCATGCGGTCGGGCAGCGGGCGCTGCAGGGACGTCGGGCGGGTGAACGCGCCGAAGGGGTCGCTTCGTTCTACCGAGGTCGACGTGCGGGATCAAGGGGGGGCCGCGGGTTTTCGATCCAGACACGCGCAGGGGTGCCAGTCCGGTCGCTGCAATGCCCCATCAGCCCAGGTCCACCTCGGCCTCCATCCGGTGCGCTCCGGCGAGGATCTTCTCGCACAGGTCGGCAAAGTCGATGCCCACCTCCCCCGCTGCCATGGGCGAGAGACTGGTCGGCGTCATGCCCGGCAGCGTGTTGATCTCCAGGAACACCGGGGGCGATCCATCGGGGGGCAGGATGAAGTCCGCGCGGGCGAGCCCGGTGCATCCGATGGCGCGGTAGGCCGCGAGCGCCGCCTGCTGGGCCTGGTGCGCCGCCTCGTCGGGGATGGGCGCGGGCACGGTGTAGACGGTCCTGCCCTTCTGATACTTCGCCGCGAGGTCGAACCAGCCGTCGACCGGATCGATGGCCACGATGGGCAGAGCGACCCCGTCGAGCACCGCCGCCGTGATCTCCCGACCGGTGACGTACGCCTCCACCAGCACCACGCCATCCAGCTCGAGTGCCGCCTCGATAGCCCCATCTCGCGCAGCCACATCCGGCGCGACGCTCACGCCGATGGAGGATCCACCGACGGCGGGCTTGATGACGGCGGGCACGGGCAGATCCGCCGGCCAGGTCTCGCCGCGGCGCACGATGTGGTCGTCGGCGAGGCGCACGGCGTCCAGGTGGGCGACCGCGCGCTTGGTCGCGACCTTGTCCATGGCGACGGCCGACGCGCGCACGCCGGAGCCCGTGTAGGGAATGCCCATCACCTCGAGCAGGCCCTGCACGCAGCCGTCCTCGCCGAAGCGGCCGTGCAGCGCGATCCAGGCGACGTCGATCCCCTGCTCGACCAGCGATCGCGGCAGGTCGCGATCCACGATGACAGCGACCGCGTCGTGCCCGCGACCCTGCAGGGCCTTCAGCACCGCCTGGCCCGACTGGAGCGAGATGTCCCGCTCGGTCGACAGGCCTCCCATCAGCACACCCACCTTCGGCTGGCTCATCAGGACCTCCCGGTCCACGTCACGGCGGACGAAAGCTCCACCCCACGCAGCTGCTTGACGCGCTTGAGGGCGGAGGAGTGAAGGAGCTTCAGGTCGCTCGCGGGACCCTTGCCCACGTTGACGATCATCTCGGGCGCGGCCTCGGGGATGCAGACCCCGCGCAGGCGCACCCCGGCCATCTGCACCCGGCGCAGCTCGGCCTCGGCGGTGCCGCGCTTGGGACGCTCGTACCAGGTGGGCAGGGCGGTGGCGCCGCGCAGGACGTCCGCGGTCGCCGCCACCACCCGGTCGCGATCCTCGTGGGGCAGATCCAGGCGCGCGCCCAGGATGAGCTTGGAGTTCAGCGACTTCTCCTGCTCGCGCCAGCTCACCTGCCCCCGGCGGAACTCCGCCACCTCGGCGAAGTGCGCGCGCCAGTCGCCCTCGTCATTGGCGAGCGCCGCCCCGAGGGTCCCGGGGATCCGCGCGAGGGCCTGAAGCCCCGTGCGACCGGCCTCGGCAGCCGCCCAGGCGAGCGCCGCACAGGGCACCCCCGCCCCCACCGTCCAGGCGGGCCCGTCGGTCTCCAGGCGCTGAAGCTCGGTTCCCAGGCGGATCATCGCCCCACCGGCCTCCCCATCCCGGAATACCTTGCGCGTGCCAGCGCCAAGGATGTTCCAGGAGATCCCGCGCTCCTTGAGCAGATCCAGCGTGCCGCCCAGCGCATCGACCCGGTGCACGACCAGGAACCAGGCACACGGCCCCCCGGTCCGCAGCGGCGTGTGCCGAGACAACGGCTCCGCCTGACGCGCGACGACGCCGGGAGGCAGGGCAGCGCGCAGGGAGCTCACCCCCCGTCTCCGAGCGCCGCCAGGAGGTCGTCGCACACCTGGTTCACGTTGCCCGCACCCAGCGTGATGACGAGATCGCCGTCGCCAACCCGGGCGGCCAGCTCCTTCGTCGCCTGGTCCAGGTCCTCCACCACGGTGACCGCCCGGTGGCCGCGGTCGCTGATCGCCCGGCCCAGGGTGTGGTGGTCGACGCCGGCGATGGGCTTCTCACCCGCCGGGTAGATCGGGCACACCACGACCTCGGTCGCCTGGTTGAAGGCGGCGCAGAAGGCGTCCCAGTGGTTCTGCACCCGACTGAAGCGGTGCGGCTGGAAGACGGCGAAGATCCTGCGCTCCGGGTAGGCGGCCTCGGCGGCGGCCAGGGTCGCAGCGATCTCGACCGGGTGGTGGCCGTAGTCGTCGACGACCAGCACGCCGCGCTGCTCGCCGCGCAGGGTGAAGCGCCGCTGCACGCCGGTGAAGCGGTGGAGCGCCTCGCGCACGGTGGTGAACGCGATCTCCAGCTCCATGGCGGTCGCGATGGCGCCGAGCGCGTTGGTGACGTTGTGATCGCCCGGCATGTCCAGGCTGACCTCGCCCAGGGTCAGCTCGCGGTAGTGCACCTGGAAGGTGGTGGTGATGCCGTCGTGGCGGACCCGGGAGGCGCGGTAGTCCGCCTGGCGTGACAGGCCGTAGGTGACGACGCGGCGCCCGACGTGAGGGATCATCGCCTGCACGACGGGATGATCGGCGCACAGCACCGCAAAGCCGTAGAACGGCACCTTGCGCACGAAGTCCATGAACGTGGCCTGGAGCGCCTCGAAGGTGCCGTGGTGGTCGAGGTGCTCGGGGTCGACGTTGGTGACGAGCGCCACCGTGGGCGCCAGGTGCAGGAAGCTGCCGTCGCTCTCGTCGGCCTCGGCCACCAGGTACTCGCCCTGGCCCAGGCGCGCGTTGGTGCCGCCGAGGTTGTCGAGCCGCCCGCCAATCACGATGGTCGGGTCCATGCCGCCGGCCGCCAGGCAGGTCGCCAGCATCGACGTGGTCGTGGTCTTGCCGTGGGTGCCGGCCACCGCGATGCCGTACTTGAGCCGCATCAGCTCCGCGAGCATCTCCGCCCGCCGGATCACCGGGATGCGCCGCTCCCTCGCCGCGACCACCTCGACGTTGTCCTCGCCCACCGCGGTCGAGCGCACGACCACGTCCGCGTCGCCGATGTTGTCGGGCCCGTGGCCGATGATCACCTTCGCCCCGAGCTTCTCGAGGTGAACCACCGCGTCGCCGCGCTTGAGATCGGTGCCGGTGACATCGAAGCCCTGGGTCAGCAGCACCTCGGCGATGCCGCTCATGCCGATGCCACCGATCCCGATGAAGTGGATGGTGCGCACCTTGCCGCGGAACATCATGTCGTCACCTCTCCCGGTCGGGGCAGCGGATCACCGCCCGAGCCCTCCATCGAGACCCGCAGCAGGAGCCCGATGCAGATGAGGTGCGCGACGACCGCCGAGGCGCCATAGCTCATGAAGGGCAGGACGAGGCCCTTCGCGGGCATCCAGCCGACGACGACGCCGAGGTTGATGAGGGCCTGGGACGCGAGCAGGGCCGAGACCGCCGAGGCGACCAGCGAGCCGAACAGCGACTCGGCCCGGGCGGCGATGCCGAAGCCCCGCCACACGATCATCAGGTACAGCCCGATGAGGATGGCCCAGCCGAGCACGCCGAGCTCCTCGCCGACGACGGCACTGATGAAGTCGGTGTGGGCCTCGGGGAGGTTGCCGCGCTGGGCGATGCCGCTCGCGATCCCCTGCCCGGTCCAGCCGCCGCTGGCCATGGCGATCCAGCCCTGAACCACCTGGTGACCGCCGCCCTGCACATCCTGAAAAGGGTCCCAGAAGCTGGTGATCCGCGCGAGACGGTACGGCGCGACCACGGCCGCGAGCGAGAGCACGACGCCGCCGACGACCCCGAGGGTGACGACCCAGCCCCAGTGCAGGCCGGCCATGAACAAGAGGATGCCGAGCAGGGAGACGGTGATGACGGTGGTGCCGAAGTCCGGCTCGAGCATGAGCAGGGCGATCATGGGCACGGCGATGCCGAACGCGGGCACACCCACGCCGAGGATGTCGTTCAGGCGGCCCTCGTTGGCAGCCAGGTAGCTGGCCACGACCAGGATCAGCGCGATCTTGGCGAACTCGGACGGCTGGATGTTCACCGGGCCGAACTTGATCCACCGCCAGGCGCCGAGCACCTCGTGGCCGATGCCAGGAACGAGGCACAGCACCATGCCGGCGAGCGTCGCGAGGTACAGCGCCCACGCCCCCTTGCGCAGCCACTTGTAGGGCACCAGCAGGATGGTCGCGACGCTGATCGCGCCGGCACTCATGCCCAGCCCCTGGCGCACGACGAAGCGCAGGGGATCCCCGAACGCCAGATCCGCATGCAATGTCGATGCAGACAGGATCATCAGCGAGCCGAAGCCCAGGAGGAGCAGCACGGCGCCGAGCAGCCACCAGTCCAGGCGGCGGAGCACCTGGAGCGGGCCGTTCTCGGGCGGCGCGGGGACGACGGGGAGCGCGCTCATGGGCGGACCTCCGGGGCGGGGTCTGCGGAGAAGAGGGCCTGCACGCGCTCGCGGAAGATGCGGCCGCGCTCGGCGAAGTTCGGGTAGTGGTCGAAGCTGGCGCAGCCCGGGGAGAGCAGCACCACGTCGCCGGGACAGGCCAGCTGCCGGGCGAGCGCGATGGCCGCCTCCATGGTGGGCACCTCGTGGGGAACGAGGCCCTCCGCGCGGAGCTCGGCGGCGATCTGCGGCCCGTCGGCGCCGAAGGTGATCACCGCCCGGTGAGGGGTCAGCAGCGGGGCGAGCGTGCCGAAGCCGAGCCCGTCGTCGAGCGGCTTGGCCTGGCCACCCAGCAGCACCACGCCGGTGCCGTCGAGGCCGACCAGTCCGGTGCGGGTGGCGTCGAGGTTGGTCGCCTTGCTGTCGTTGATCCAGACGACCTCACCGCGGTGCACGACCTCCATCCGGTGCTCCAGCGCGACCAGCTCGCCGATGCCGCGCTGGATGGCGGCGGGATCGGCGCCGACGTCGAGGCAGAGGGCGGCGGCGACGGCGGCGTTGTGGCGGTTGTGGGAGCCGGGGATGGCGAGGCTGGACAAGTCCAGCGTGGTTGGTGGTTGGTTGGTGGTTGTTGGCGCTGGCAGGCCGATGGTGGCGGCGGTAGGGTGCATGGTGATGCCCGGGAGGGCGGAGTCGGACTCGTCGATATAGGCCATTCGAGCGCTGGTTTCGCTGAGGATCCCGGCCACGGCGCGCTCGATGCGGGGGTCGTGGGGGAGGAGGACCAGGGTGTCTTCGGTGGCGTTCAGGAAGAGGCGGGCCTTGGCTGCGGCGTAGCCGTCCATGGTCTTGTGCCGGGCGAGGTGGTCGGGGGTGAGGTTGAGGATGACGCCGGCGCGGGGGGCGAAGGTGCCGGCGCGCTCCAGCTGGTAGCTGCTGCACTCGGCGACGATGACGTCCCAGTCGGGCGCATCACCGGGGGTCGGGATGGCGTTGCAGACCGGATCGCCGAGGTTGCCGCCGACGAAGGGCCGGAAGCCGGCGGCGGCGAGGAGCTGGCCGGTGAACGAGGTCACGGTCGACTTGCCGTTCGTGCCGGTGATTCCGATGATGACGGGATCGTAGGGGGCAAGGAGCGCGGCGGCCAGCCCGAGCTCGCCGAGGATGGGCACCCCCGCCTCGTCCGCGGCGACCACGTCGGGCTGGGTGGCGAGCACGCCGGGGCTGACGACGACGAGGTCTGCGTCGAGAAAGGTCTGGCGGCGGTGGGGTCCGAGCTCGAGTTCGACCCCGTCCAGGTCGGGACCGTCGGGGATCTCGTCCCGGGTGTCGACCCCGACGACCGCAGCCCCCAGCCGCACGCAGGCCCGCGCCGCCGCCCGCCCGGACGCGCCGAGCCCGACGACGACGACCCGCGCCCCGGCGAGGGCGGACGGCTGCAGCGGGAGCGACACCCGCGCCATCAGCGCACCTTCAGGGTCGACAGCGCGACCAGCGCCAGCACGATGCTGATGATCCAGAAGCGCACGATGATCTTGGGCTCGGACCAGCCGAGCTTCTCGTAGTGGTGGTGGATGGGCGCCATCTTGAAGATGCGCTTGCCGGTGAGCTTGAACCCGCCGACCTGGAGGATGACGCTGACCGCCTCGAGCACGAAGATGCCGCCGACCAGGGCCAGCAGCAGCTCGTGCTTGGTGAGCACCGCCATCAGCGCCAGGGTGCCGCCGAGGGACAAGCTGCCGGTGTCCCCCATGAAGATCGACGCAGGATAGGCGTTGTACCAGAGGAACCCGAGACCGGCCCCCACCAGGGCGAAGGCGAGGATGGTCAGCTCGCCCGCGTTCTCGACGTAGAGCACGTCCAGGTAGGAGGCGTACTCGTAGTTACCCGCCAGGTACGCCAGCAGTCCGTAGGTGGCGGCGACGGTCATCGTCGGGCCGATGGCGAGCCCGTCGAGGCCGTCGGTGAGGTTCACCGCGTTCGACGCGCCGATGAGGATGAAGAGCGCACCGGCCGGGTACAGCCAGCCGAGCCAGTCGGGCGCCCCCTGCCACAGCTCGGCAAAGTCCAGCACGAACGCCGAGGACTTGACGAAGGGCAGGGTCAGGGTCGCGTCGAAGACCCCGTACCAGTAGCCGAACGCGAGCACGCCCCCGCCGATGAGCGCCTGCAGCACGAGCTTCCAGCGCCCGGCGAGCCCGGCGGTCGACTTGAAGAAGACCTTGCGCCAGTCGTCGTAGAAGCCGATGGCGCCGTAGCCGACCATGATCGTGAGCATCATCCAGGTGATCGGCGTGTCGAGGCGCGCCCACAGCAGCACGGCGAGCCCGACGCCCGCGAGCATCGGCAGGCCGCCCATGGTCGAGGTACCGACCTTGTTGAGGCGGTGGGACTCGGGCCCGTCGTCGCGGATGATCTGGCTGACCTTGCGCGCCTTCATCCACCGGATGAACGCCGGGAACACCAGGTAGGCGACCAACAGGGCGGTCACGACACCCCACGCCGTCCGGAACGAGATGTAGCGGAAGACGTTGACGCCGGGCACGACGTCCGAGAGCAACGGCATGAGGTGGTACAGCATTCAGGTCTCCGCCTGCAGCGTGTGCAGGATCCGTTCCATGGCCAGACCGCGGCTGCCCTTGACGAGCAGGCGGTGGTCCGGACCCAGGGTGCCGAGCAGGGCGTGGCCGGCGGCGTGGGGATCGTCGAAGGTCTCGACCGGCAGCCCACCCGCCGCCGCGGCGAAGCGGGGACCGACCAGCAGCACCCGGGACAGGCCGAGGGACACGGCGTGCTCGGCGATCTCGCGGTGCAGGCTCGCCTCGTGCACACCCAGCTCGAGCATGTCTCCGAGGGCGGCGATCCCCCGCCCGCCCAGGGCCGCGAGGGTGTCCAGCGCGGCCCGCATGCTGGCGGGGTTGGCGTTGTAGGCGTCGTTGAGGACCAGCGCCCCGTCCGGCAGGCGCTCGATCCGCTGACGCATGCCGACGGGCTCGTAGCGGGCGAGTCCGGCGGCCGCCTCGTCCAGGCTGACGCCCAGCGCGTGGGCCACCGCGAGCGCCCCGGTCGCGTTGAGGGCGAAGTGCATGCCAAAGGCCGGGAGCGTGGCTTCGACCTGGCGAACCCTGTCCCGGACCACCACCCGCGTCGTGAGCGCAGCCGCGTCGAGCTCGGCGTCGACCAGGCGCACGTCCGCGCCGTCGGCTCGCCCGAAGGTGACGACCCGGACGCCCTGTGGGGCCCGACCGACCCAGGGCGCCAGGCGAGGATCGTCGAGGTTGACCACCAGCACGTCGCCCGGGGTCGCGGTGTCGAACAAGGCACCCTTCTCGACGCCGACCCCGTCCAGCCCACCCAGCTCCAGCAGGTGCGCCGGCCCGACGTTGACGATGATCCTGCAGGTCGGACGCGCCGTCTCCGCCAGGTGACGGATCTCGCCGGGGGCGCTCGTGCCCATCTCGACCACCAGCACGTCCACGTCCGCAGGCGTCGCCAGCAGCGTCATGGGCACGCCCAGGTGGTTGTTCAGGTTGCCCACCGTCTGGTGCACCCGCCCCAGCGATCCCAGGGCGCACGCGGTCAGCGCCCGGGTGGTGGTCTTGCCGGACGAACCCGTGATCCCCACCACCGGCACGTCCAGATCCGCCAGCCGGTCCCGCGCCGCCGACCCGATCGCCGCCATCGCCGCGGTGGTGTCGTCGACCAGGACCACGCCCGCGTCGAGAGCACCGGGCGGCACCTCGGACACGACCACGCCGACCGCCCCGGCCTGCACGGCCTGCTCCAGGTAGGCATGGCCGTCGAAGCGCGCCCCGACCAGGGCCAGGAACCACGCCCCGTGCAGGTCCTTGCGCGTGTCGGTGAGGATCGGCCCGGCCTCCCCTGGCTGCAGCAGCTGCCCACCCGTCGCCGCAGCGATCGTGTCCCCGTCGAAGCGCATCGGCAGGTCCAGCTCCCGGGCCAGGTCGGACAGCGCCTCGAAGCCCTCCGACACATCGTCGAACGGGATCTTCGATCCCGAGATCTCCTGCACCTTCTCGTGCCCCTTGCCCGCGATCAGCACGAGGGCCGGAGCCCCCGGACCGGTGGCCGCAGCGATCGCCTCCCGGATGGCCGTGCGCCGCCCCACGGTCGCGGTGACCTTGGAGCGCGCCTCACCGGGGATGCCGTCCAGGACCTGATCGATGATCGCCCGGGGGTCCTCGCTGCGGGGGTTGTCCGAGGTGACCCACACCCGATCGGCCAGCTCGGCGGCGACAGCACCCATCTGGGGGCGCTTGCCCGGGTCCCGGTCGCCCCCGCAGCCGAAGACCACGACCAGCTCGCCCGCGCCGGCCACCGGCCGCAGCACGGACAGGGCGGACTGCAGGGCGTCCGGCGTGTGCGCATAGTCGACGAAGACCGAGGGCTCCGGGACCCGCACCGAGCCCGTGCCCGGCCCCACCCGCACCGGCGGCACGCGCTCGAGGCGACCCGGCACGCCGGACACCCCGGCGATCCCGTCCGCCGCCTCCTCCCAGGAGAGCCCGACCGTGCGGAGGATGCCGAGGGCGGCCGCGACATTCAGCGCGTTGAACCTGCCGACCAGGGCGGTGTGCACCATCAGCGGCTGGTCGCGCTCGGGCAGGCGCATGCGCAGGGTCTGGCCGGCACGGGAGAGCTCGACGCCCTCGATGCGCAGGTCATTGTGGGGCTGAAAGCCATACAGCCAGCGGTCGGCGGGGGGCAGCATGCGGGCCCAGGCCGGGTCGTCCCCACAGAGGATCGCGCGCGGCGCACCACCGGCGGCACGCAGGCGAGCCTCGTCGAACAGCTGCGCCTTCGACGCGGCGTAGGCGTCCATGGTGCCGTGGAAGTCGAGGTGGTCGCGGGTGAGGTTGGTGAACACGACCGTGTGGAAGGGCAGCGCGTCGACCCGGCGCTGGTCGAGCGCGATGCTGCTGGCCTCGATGAATGCGGCCTGCACACCCTCATCGCGCATGTCAGCGAGCAGCGCCTGCAGGGCCGTCGCCTCGGGGGTCGTGAGCCCGGTCACCGCCTCGCGCTCCCCCCAGGCCGCCCCCAGGGTGCCGATCCTGCCCGCGGTGCGCCCGCTCGCCTGCATCGCGCCCGCGCACAAGGACACCAGGGTGGACTTGCCGTTGGTGCCGGTGATTCCGACCACGGGGAGCTGCTCGGCCGGGTGCCCGTGCAGCGCCGCCGCCAGTCGGGCGAGGGCACGACGGGTATCGGCGACCCGCACCACCACGAGGCCATCCGGTGCCTCCACCGCCTCCTCGACCACCGCGACGCCCCCGGTCAGCCCGGCGACGAAGTCGTGCCCGTCGACCCGCCCACCACGGATGGCCACGTAGACCACCCCATCGCCGCCCTGGCGCGAGTCCCGGGTCACCGCGCGGACCTCGACCTGCTCCGGATCCTTCTGGATCGGACCGCTGGCGCGGACGTCGAGCACGTCCACGTGACGCAGGAGGTCGGCGAGGCGCATGGGGACGAGGGGAAGGGGGCGGGGAGCCAGGGGGGCGGAGCCATGCCGGGGGTCGGCGTGACGGAGGCGGGAGGAACGGCGGGGGATGCCGGACCTGCGGGGATTCTACCACCTACCGCCGCCGGGGTCCGAGATCCACCGACATGGAGGAGGGAGTCAGGGCGCTGGCTCGCCGCAGACCTCGGATCGGCCAGCGGCGGCGCTTCGGAACTTTCGCAGCTTCGAAGTACACTTCAACCCGATGGCGAGACGACGGGGTTCTGGTGGTTCGTACGCCGGCTCTCACCACTGAGAAGCGGAGAGCCCGAGATCTGACGGAGAGGGGATCTTCCAGCCGAGAGGCATGTCTCTTGGCGGGAAATCCGTTTGCCGGCCTCTGGATGGAGCGCGCTTCGACCCGCATCACCGCCTCCGTCAGGTCTCCGGTGCTCAGCTCCTCAGTGGTGGAAGCCGATGCGAGCCCCTCAAAGACCGTCACGCGGCCGAAGGCCCCAATCCGTTTGCCGCGTTCCCGCAGCCACTGCCGTCACGAGCCGATCCGTGCCCCTCTCGCCTTCCCTCCTCCTGTGGCATAGTGAGCCGACCTCACCTCTTCGGAGGGAGGACTGATCCGCGGCTGGGTTCCTTCCTGGCAGGGACATCGCGATGCGAAGGCGCGGGCGTTTCCGACGATGAGGCGTGGACCTGGACAGGTCGCGGGACCTCGGAGGCGGGCGTCGGGCACCAGGCCCCACTCCAGGCGGAGTGGCATCATGGCGAGTGAGTTCC
>MDTC01220033.1_pt1 | contig 11962 bp, 10 predicted proteins | sample 811181 | NCBI WGS metagenome assembly MDTC01 (sample SAMN05326644, study PRJNA326480) | marine metagenome | isolation source: seawater | place: Pacific Ocean: North | collected 2011
TGACGAATATTTTAGAGATATAAGGAAGTTTTTCAATTTTTTTAAAAAAGTAGATAAAAACTTTAAAGATAAAATACACTTAGATATTTACGGTCACTTTTCAGGAAATTATAAGAAATGGTATGACTTTGTCCCTTTTTCATATAGGGGCAAGTTAAATTTTAATGAGGTATCAAATCATATGAATCAATATGATGCCCTTATGATTTTTCACTCTGATAAATCAAGAGCAGAGGAAGTGTTAACTGGAAAAATTTTTGAATATCTTTATGCTAGAAAACCAGTCATTGTTTTAGGCCCAGAAAATATGATTGAAGCTAGAAACTTGATTGAAAAAAATAATCTGGGTATTTATGTTAATATTGACGATGAATCCCACATGAAAAATCAATTAAATCACCTATTTAAATTAAAATATAATAATTTATTGGTTAGTTCATTTAATCAAGAATTTGAACTTTCAAGTTATAGCCGCAAAAAAATAAATTTGGAATATCTTGACTGGATTAATAAGCATATAATCACTTAAATTTTAGTATATAAAAAGGATAAAAAATGAAAATACTTGTTACTGGAGGCGCTGGATATATTGGCACCTCATTAGTTCCAGCTTTGTTAGAAAGAAATTATGACGTAACTGTTTTAGATAATTTAATGTACGATCAAAATGTTCTTCTAGAGTATTATATCAAAGACAATTTTTCATTTGTCTATGGAGATATTAGAGACAAGCAAATAATTAAAGAGTTAACAACTAAATCTGATGCAGTAATTCATCTTGCATCAATAGTGGGAGCACCAGCTTGTAAAAAAAATGAATCACTTGCAAAGGAAGTAAACGTTGATGGTACAAAAAATATTGTTGATCAGCTTTCTAATGATCAAATATTACTATTTGCTTCCACAGGAAGTGTATATGGAAAAATCGAAGGAATGTGCAACGAAGACTGGACACCAAACCCTTTATCGCTTTATGGATCTACAAAATTAGATGGCGAAAGAATGGCTCTAAATTTAAATAACTCTGTCGCTTTTAGGTTTGCTACTGCTTACGGACTCTCACCTAGACTAAGGCTAGATCTACTTCCAAACGACTTTGTTTTAAATGCAATCAGAAATAAATATTTAGTAGTGTACGATAAAAAATTTAGAAGAACCTTTATCCATGTAACTGATATTGTTAGGTCATATATACATATGCTCGACAATATTGATAAAGTTAAAGGAAATGCATATAATATTGGTTCTGAGTTAAATAACTACACAAAAGAAGATCTAGTTAATAAAATTAAACAGCATGTTGATTTTCAGGTATACTATGCGGATGAAGGTATACCGGACCCTGATCAGAGAGACTACGAAGTATCCTATAGAAAATTAGCTGAAACCAACTTTGAAGTAAACATAGATATTGACCGTGGAATTCAGGAACTAGTTAATGGATTTGAAAATTTAAGAGTTCGATCTGATTTTGCTAACATATCATTTTGATTGATTAAAAAATATGAAAATTTTAGTATTAGGTGGCTTTGGCTTTATTGGAACACATGTTACTCATAAGTTAAATGAATTGGAACATGAAACTATTGCTGCTTCAAGAAGAAGCGGGACAGATTTATTTGACTTAGAATCTATAAATGAATGCTTGCGTTTAAATCAGCCTCATATAATTATCAATTGTGCGGCCAATGTGGGTAGTGTTAATTATGTGTCTGAATATGCAGCTGATGTAATTTCTTCTAATATTCAGATGGCTGTAAATCTTTATAAATCCGTTGCAAATTACTGCCCTCAGGCAAAAATAATAAATCCATTATCTAATTGTTCCTATCCAGGGGAAAGTGATTATCAAAAAGAAAGCGAATGGTTAATTGGAGATGTTCATGATTCGGTATTTTCTTATGGGAATGCCAAGAGAATTATATATTTAATTGCAAAATGCTATCAAAAACAGTTTGGAATAATTTCTTCTAATTTTCTCATACCTAATACCTTTGGACCTGGTGATTCTCTAGATCCAAATAAAACACACGCTTTAAATGGCATGATAGTTAGAATGATTAATGCAAAAATAAACAATGATGAAAAGTTTGAAATTTGGGGTACAGGTAAACCAATAAGAGAATGGGCATACGTAGATGATGTGGTAAATATTCTTTTAAGTGGATTACAAAGCAATAAAGACTTTTTATATCCAATAAACCTCGCTCAAAATAAAGGGTTTTCCATAAAAGAATCAGCTGAATTGATTAAAAATGCAGTTAAGTATGATGGTGATTTAATATTTAATTCTGCATATCAAGATGGAGCCCCAGTGAAGATTTTAGACAATAAGTTTTTTAATGAAAAATTTCCGGACTTTAAATTTTTTGATCATTATGAGGGTTTAGTGCAAACTGTTAAATATTATAATTCAAAAATAATTAAAAAAGAAAACTAAAATGATTACAATAAGAGTTTGGAACAAATAGTGAAATACTGTATTTAAGAAATAATTAAATTGAAAGATGAATAAAATGGAAAAAAAAGACTATCAAATTGGGGATGAAATTAGAACTTGGTCTGTTTGTATTCCTGATAATGCTGGAAAAGAGGTTGAGAAAACTCTTAAATCAACATGGATAAATACTGGAAAAAAAGAAAAAGAATTTAGAGAAAAAATATGCAATAGATTCAAAGCCCCCTTTGCCACTGCAACCACAAGCGGTACTAATGCCTTAAAAATTGCTTTAAAGTCTATTGGTATAGGCCCCGGTGATGAGGTTGTAAGTACGCCTTATACATTCATGGCTACAAATACTGCTATTTTAGAGCTTGGAGCAAAGCCGGTATTTGCTGATATCCAATATGATACCTTAAACATTGATCCAATCTCTGTTGCTGAAAAGATTACTAGTAAAACTAAAGCCATCATTTGTGTTCATTATGCTGGTAACGCTGTAGATTTAAATGAATTGAGAGAGGTTGCAAGTTCCCATAATTTACCTATAATTGAAGATAGTGCACATGCAATGGCAACCGAATATCAAGGTATGCCTATTGGCTCTACTGGTGATATGGCTTGCTTCTCTTTTCAGTGTGTAAAAATTGTTACATGTGGTGATGGAGGAGTAGTTACAACTACAAATAAAGAATTGCATGAAAAAATGCAAAAAATTTCATGGTATGGAATTAATAGAGATGCCAAAAAGCTTGATATATTAGATCCTCTACCCCACTCACCAGATGGACTAGGACTAAAAGCTAATATGAATGATATTATAGCAACTCTAGCATGTAGTGCTATCGATTACTTAGATACCGCGCTCGAAGTTAGGTTTAAATATGGAAAGATATATAGAGAAGAGCTTGGCTCTCTAACAAAGATAAAGCTAATGAACTATAAAGAAGATAGGAAGCCTAACTACCAAATTTTTCCTGTTCATGTTGAAAATCGAAAAAAATTCGCTGAATATATGTGGTCTAAAGGAATTCAGGTAAATATAAATAATAGAAGAAATGATATATATGACATGTTTGGAGGACTCCAAAAAGATTTAAAAAATCTTGAAAAAGCTGATAATGATGTTATCCTAATTCCAATGCATAACGATCTGAATGATAATGATGTTTCTAGGATTGTAGATACAATTAAAGTTTATGATAGTCAGTAATTAATTAAAAATAGATAGAATACAGGAACTGCTATTAGGTCTGCTTTAATAGGTTACTCAGGATTTGTTGGGAGCAACGTTCTTGCTTGTAGAAATTTCGATCAGCTATTTAATAGTTCATCAATTGAAAAAATTAAAAAAAATAGTTACGACCTTGTAATATGTGCAGGTGCACCGGGTATTCAGTGGCAAGCCAATAAGTTTCCTGACAAAGACAAAGAGTCGATATGGCTTTTAAAAAATTGTTTAATTGATACTAAGATAAAAAAGTTGGTGTTGATTTCAACCATCGCCGTTTATCCTCAGCCTGTAAATGTCAATGAAGATACTCATATTGATTCTAAAATGTTAAGCCCTTATGGATTTAATAGGTTAAAATTAGAACAAGATCTTCAAAATAGCTTTGATACAACAATCATTAGGCTTCCCGCTCTTTATGGAAATCATCTAAAAAAAAACGTTTTATTTGATTTACTAAATAAGCAGCATTTAGAAAAAATTAATACAAAATCAACTTATCAATTTTATAATTTAGAAAATTTATCTAATGATATTGATATTGCACTTAAGAATGATATAAAACTACTAAACATATCAACCGCCCCTTTGAAATTAGAAGAGTTAATTAGTAATTGTTTTAATTTTAAATTAAAAAATGAGGAAGATAATCCTCTTAGAAGTGAAGATATGTTATCTAAATTTGATAGCATTTATAATAAAAATAACGGCTATCTGTATTCAAAAGAGGAAGTGTTGAAAGATTTAAAAATGTTTATTAAAAATTATAGTTTTTCTATGGAGCAAAAATGAAAAATACAATTTCAAATATATCAGTTATAGGAATTGGACGACTTGGCTTAGCTTGGTCCTTGGTATTAGAAAAGGCTGGATATAATGTACTTGGTTGTGATATTATTGAAGATTATGTTAGGTCACTTAATGACAAGTCTTTTACAACTATAGAGCCTAATGTTAGTGACTACTTAAAAAATTCCAAAAATTTTAGCGCTACTACAGACCTAGAATCAGCAATTTCATTTTCAAATTTAATATTTGTAAACGTTAAAACCGAATCAGATAATGATGGAAAATATGACCATTCTCAGCTAAATGTTTTTGTTGAATCAATTATAAAGTTAGGTAGGCAAAAAGATTCTAAGCACATAATAATTGCAACGAATGTTAATCCTGGATATTGTAATGATTTAGCGGAAAGAGTTAGGCCATTGAATTATAAAGTTAGCTTTAATCCAGAATATGTTCAGCAAGGCAAGATAATCGAATGGGATGAAAATCCCGAAATTGTTGTTATTGGCTCAAACGAACAGAAAAGCGGTGATGAGCTAGAGCGGGTATTGAAAAAAGTTTGTAAGAATGACCCTCCTTTTTATAGAATGGATCTTTTAAGCGCTGAAATATCTAAATTAGCGCTAAACTGTTTTTTAACCGTAAAAATCTCTTATGCAAACTCAATTGGCGATTTAGCGCTTAAAGCAGGAGCGGATCCATCAAAAATTTTAGAAGCAGTTGGTGGAGATTCAAGAATTGGACCTAAAAATTTAAAATATGGTTTCGGGTACGGGGGTCCATGTTTTCCTCGAGATAACAATGCACTTTTGCACTATGCTGATATAATTGGAGCGAGTACTCCTCTAAACAAAGCCGCTGACGATATAAATAAAAAACATTATAATTTTATATTTGAAGATTTTGTATCAAAAAACGAAAAAAATGTTACAATCATTTTTGATGGTATTGGAAATATGAAAAATTTAGACGGTGATAAGGTTAAAGTTTTTGAGGGGGTAGCATATAAACCTGGTACTAGCATACTTGATGAATCGCAGCAGTTAAAATTTGCGGTAGATTTAGCAAAAAATAACTTTCATGTAATCATTAATGATATAGATGAAGTTACTTCTCAGCTTAAGGCTGAATATTCTGATTTATTTCACTATGAGAATAAAGACTCGTGATTACTTTTTTTACCATTCCCAGACCTTTCGAAGGTTTGCATAAAATAATTCAGAGAAATGCTATTTTAAGTTGGAAAAAATTACAGCCAAAATGCCAAATTTTAGTTTTTGGCGATGATCCTTCAATTTCAAAATTTTGTATAGAACATAATCTTTCCTATATTAATTCTTTTAAAGCAAACGAATATGGCACTCCCTTATTAGATGGAATATGGAAAACCGCTAAAGATATGTCAGCTCATGCTAAAATTTGTTACATTAATACTGATATAATTTTGTTTAGGAATTTTACAAAAAAATTATCAAAAATTAATTTTGATAATTTTTTTATAGCTGGCAGAAGGTGGGATTTAAATATTGATAGCTATATTAATTTTGATTCTGATTGGGAAAAAAATGTTTATGATCTTATTGATTCTGAAGGATCACTTCATCCCTCAACTGGCGTTGATTACTTTTTATTTACGAGAGAAATCATGCCTAAAATGCCCCCATTTGCAATTGGTCGGGCTTGGTGGGATAATTGGTTAATAACACATTTTATTAACAGCAAAATCCCAGTTATCGATGGAACCATCATTCCTAGTGTTCATCAAAATCACGATTATTCGCATATTAAAAGTGCAAATGGAGCAACAACTAATAAAGGTTTTGAAAGAGAAATAAATAAACATATTGCTAATTTGAATTTCTGGCAATTAAAAGATATTTCTGATAGCCCATATATCCTTCATAAGGATGGTATAAAGAGAAATACTTTTTTAAACAAAATAATTAGAATATATCAAAGATATATCCTTGGTTCATTTGCTTTCATATTAAAAAAAATTAGACAGTAAAATAGTGACTCGACTAATCCAAGTATGAAGAATGAAAATTGCGCTTTATATATATCTATTTGTTTTTATTTTTTTGGGAGGTATCAACAGTTTTAAATATGAATTATTTATTTCTTACGTTGACATAGCAAATATAACTTTTCTTCTTTATTTCTTTTTTTTTAGCATCATTAAAAAAAGAAGTTATTTTTTTGAAGTTAACAAAGTTGATAGGATTCTTTTAACATCGATAGCTTTTTTGACAATACCAAGCCTTGTGTTTAATGATAAAATTCACTTCGGATACTTATTTACACATTTCTATCCAATAAGAATTTTCCTTACGTATAAAATCTTTTCTTTTATTTATTTTGAGTATGAAGTCCTCTATGAAAGGCCAATCAAATTTACTGACTTTACCAAACCCTTAATCATCCTAGGTGTTTTCAGCGCTTTTTTAAGCATAGTAAGGTATATACCTAACGACTTTGGTTTCCTTATAAATGACATTTGGCCCATTACATCAAATGGTAAAATAGTTCCCCAACTTGTTTGGGGTAGGCTGTGGGGGACCATGGGGGGAACAAATACTGTTGGTAATTTTTTTACAATACTTTCTTTTATATGCCTTTACTATTATCATTTTAAAAACCGCTCAAAATATGTTTATCCATTTTTACTTTTCTCTCTTTGCGTAGCTATATCACTATCTTTTACATCAATAATTAGTTATGCCTTCGGAATTTTCTTTATTTTTTACAAAAAGATAAATCTAAAAATACTGGCACTGTTTATCATATTATTTTTTGGAGTCGTGATAATTGTCTCACAAAACGAGGCACTATCTTATTTTGTAGAAAAAAGAATAGCTTATAAATTTGGTTCAGGAGAAAACACAAGATGGATTCCCAGTAATTTAGTTGATAGAGCAGGGTATTGGATTAGTTTTCTAGAATTATCGTTTAGCCATGGTTTACATGCATTATATGGCTGGGGCCCTGGCGGGTTAAGACTGCTTTATTGGGACGTTGTTCACGCTAATCCAGAAAGTTTTTATTTTAGAATCTTTAACGAGGCAGGTATTATTGGTATAATTGCTCTTATATATGGATTTTATCATTTCTTTTTCAAATTGCGTTTCTTGAAAAGAATTGTCCATTTTAAAAATGAATCGTTAATAATTAATCTGATATTAATTTTAGTCCTAATTCAAAACATTGCAAATGAAACATTATATAGCAATGGTGTTTCTCAAATCGTTTCTTTTTTAATATTTTATATATCTTATCAATATTCTAATATAAAAAAAGCTCTCAACCGAAGACAGTATGATGCAATATAGTATAATCACACCTGTGAAAAACGAGTCAAAATACATTGGTGAGACTATTGAATCGGTAATAAATCAAACCAAACTTCCGCAAGAGTGGTTAATCGTTGATGATAGCTCTACAGACAATACCAAAAAAATTGTTGAAGAATACCTTGAAGATTATACTTTTATAAAACTAATCTCAGCACCAAGAATAAAAATTTCAGAAATTAGTGCTCGAATAGCATCTTTATTAAACTTCGCTTATAAAAAACTTTCTGTTGAAGTAGATCTGATTATGAAATTAGATGGCGATGTAACTCTTCCAAAAGATTATTGTGAAAATTTTTCTCTTATGTTTTTAAAAAATAAAAAACTTGGAATTGCTTCAGGATGCGCTGATTATAAAGGGGCAAGAGACAAGAATGAAGATAAAAGCCTAACTAGAGGGGCGGCAAAATTTTATAAAAAAGAATGTTTTGAAGAAATAGGCTATGCATATTTATCGAGAGGTTGGGATACGATAGATAATTATGCTGCTCAGTGTTTAGGATGGGAAACTAAAAAAATCGATATTTTTTTTGAACACAACAAAGAGGAAGGTAAAAAAAGTGGATTGATTATGCTTCGATACTGGACCGGCCTATTTAATGGTAGAGTTCCTTATTATTTTCCTTATTTTGCATTGAAAATTGTTTATTATCTTTTTAGTCGACCAATTATTATTGGCAGCCTTCTTGAATTCATTGGGTATTTAAATTCAAGATTCATCACAAAAACCAGACCTTTTCCCAAAGAAGTCTCTGAATATGTTATTAAAAGGCAAAAAGAAAAAATCCTATCTCCTTTTAAGAGAGAAAATTGATTTATGTGCGGTGTATCAGGTATAATTAATTTCGATGGACAGCCTGTTGATCAATCTTTGGTGAATGGAATGATGAGAGCTATGAAGCATCGTGGGCCGGACGATGAAGGTATATTTTTAGATAAAAATATCGGATTAGGATTTGTTCGTTTAAGTATTATTGATTTGACAGAAAATGGGCATCAACCAATGAGAGATTCATCTGGTCGATATATAATTATTTATAATGGAGAAATATATAATTACGTTGAAATTAAATCAGAGCTTGCAAAAAAAGGATATTACTTTAATTCCAGTTCGGACACAGAGGTTGTATTAAAAAGCTATATAGAATGGGGTGAAGATTGCCTTAATCATTTTAACGGCATGTGGTCTTTTTGTATTTATGACTTGAAAAAAGAATTCATTTTTATCTCAAGAGATAGATATGGAATAAAGCCCCTTTATTATTACTATGATGATAATAGATTTATTTTTGCATCAGAAATAGGGTCAATATTAAAAGCAGTCAAATCTAAATTTTCTCCAAATCAAGAAGCCATTTACAATTATTTAGTATATAATAGAACTGATTATAACAACTCAACATTTTTCAATGAAATTAATAAAGTTGAAGCAGGATATTGCGCCAAAATATTCTTGAATAATAAGCATATTGATAAAAAAATAATAAGCGAGAGAAAATATAAAAGGGTTTCAAAATTTTTTTTCATTCGCAAATGGTATGATTTAAAAAAACGAGTAAATGAAGCTAAGCCATTTCAAAATTCAGATGAGTATAAAGATTTCCTTTTTTCATCGATTGATTTGAGACTTCGTAGTGATGTTCCAGTTGGAGTATCCTTAAGCGGCGGTCTTGACTCGAGCTCAATTTTATCCAGACTCATTCATAAAAAACTAGATCTAAATACATTCTCCGCTGTGTATGGGGAAAATTTAAAAGGCGATGAAACAAATTATATACTTGAGTTTAAAAATTTAGTCCAAAAAATGAACTTTGTGCAAATAAGTGAAAACGATTTATATAAAGATTTGGATAAGCTTTTAGAGTGCCATTCTTCAGAACCATTTGTCGACACAAGTATTTATGCTAGCTTTAAAGTTTTTGAAGAAGCACAAAAAAAGATTAAAGTTACTCTTAATGGTCAGGGGGCAGATGAGCAGTTAGGTGGTTACATGTATTTTTGGGGTCATTATTTGAAATATTTATTAAAGAACGGTAGCGTGGTAAAATTTTCCTCAGAATTATTTAATAATTTTAAAAACCAAAAAAACTTAAGTACGCTAAAATTTCTTTTATATTACTTGTCTTCTGATTCATTTAAATTAAAATATAGACTAAGGTCAATTGGTTATCTAAATAGCGACTTTCTCAATTCACAAAAAGGGAAATCAGATATAATTAAATTGATAGATAATTCATCTAGCCTTCAAGACTCATTTCTAATACATTTCAAACACAAGCTACAACATCTTTTAAAATGGGAAGATATTAACTCTATGCATTTTTCTCTTGAATCAAGATTGCCATTTCTAGACTATAGACTAGTTGAAAAAACTCTAGCGTTAAAAGAACAGGAGATTTTATATAAAGGACAAACTAAACATATACTAAGGAAAGCAATGAGTGGGTATTTACCTGAAAAAATCAGAGTCCGAAAAGATAAGGTTGGGTTTGAAACTCCTGCCGATAAATGGTTTAGAAATGAAAACTATCAAAAGACCATATTAAAAATATTACAATCAAATAATTTTAATAAAATGGAAATTATCGATAATAAAAAAGCGCTTAATCTTTATGAAAATCATTTAATGGGAAAGATTAATATTTCAAGAGAAATTTGGAAGTGGATCAATTTAGATTACTGGTTCAAAAAACACATTAACTAATCAATTACAAACAAAAAAATATGCTATCAAAAGATTTTACGTTATTAGTCTATGAAAAATTGATGCGATCATTAATTCGTTCTGGCTATAAAATTTTTTCTTATGAAGATTTCCTTAGTTCAAATCAAACCAAAGACAAATATGTAATTTTAAGACACGATGTTGACAAGCTTCCCTTTAATGCATTAAAAATGGCAAAGCTTGAAAAAAACTTAAATATTAAATCAACGTATTACTTTAGAATAGTCAAAGGAAGTAACAACCCTAAAGTCATAAAAGAAATTGCATCCTTGGGACATGAAATTGGCTATCATTATGAAGATTTAACTTTGGCAAAGGGCAATTATAAAATAGCAATAAAACTCTTTGAAGAAAACCTTACCTATTTTAGAAAATTCTATGATGTAAAGACCGTGGTGTATCATGGAAGCCCTCTTACAAAATGGAACAACAAAGATATTTGGAAAAAATATAATTATAATGATTTCAATGTAATTGCAGAACCTTTTTTTGATATAGATTTTAGTAAGACTTTATATTTAACAGATACTGGAAGAAGTTGGAATGGTCGAAAGTTTAGTGTTAGAGATAGAGTAAATATGAACAGTGAAAATAAACCTTATAATTCTACTTTTGAGATTATTAACGCAATAGAAAAAAACACTATTCAGAATAGAATTCATATAAATGTCCATTCTCAAAGATGGCATACTAATTTTATTTCATGGCTTTGGGAATTATGTTTTCAAAATGTAAAAAATATAATTAAAAAATATTTCTTTGTTAAGAGCTAGTAAATAAATGTTAATTAAAAAACCAAGAATACCTTTAGCTCAAATTTTCCTTATAGGCTTACTGCCTTCATTCATAAAAGTTTTAATCTATAGATTAAAAGGATTTAAAATTCAAAAAAAAGTGAAAATTGGAATAGGTAGCGTAATCATATCAAACGAAGTCGAAATAGGTGAAAAAACAAATATAGGTTTTGGTACAGTTATTAGAGCTAATAAAATAAGAATAGGGAGATTTGTTAGAATTGGGTCAATGACCTTTATCGACACTGGTTCTATCGAAATTGATGATGACTCTAAAATCAACGAACAGGTATTGATTGCTGGAATTAAAAGGCCTGAGTCTGGCCTAACTCTCGGCAAACGAACTACAATAATGGAATATTCATATATTAACCCTACAATGCCAATTAAAATTGGTGATGATTCAGGTATTGGAGGACATTGTTTGTTGTTCACACATGGTTCATGGCTTAATCAATTAGATGGTTTTCCCGTTAAATTTGCTCCAATTAAAATTGGAAAAAACGTCTGGTTGCCTTGGAGAGTATTTATTATGCCAGGTGTTGAGATTGGGGATAATGTAGTTATTGGTGCTAATTCCTTGATTAATCAATCATTCTCATCAAATCTTCTTATAGCAGGTTCACCTGCCAA
>MDTC01000177.1_pt1 | contig 11960 bp, 5 predicted proteins | sample 811181 | NCBI WGS metagenome assembly MDTC01 (sample SAMN05326644, study PRJNA326480) | marine metagenome | isolation source: seawater | place: Pacific Ocean: North | collected 2011
CGAAGAGCTCTTTATTACAAATGCAGTAAGGAGAGATTCTCTAGGGGAGGGGGTTAGCATTGGTGACGTTGACGCGGAGGGGCTTTCTCTTATGGATGGGGAGGGTACTTTCCGTGTAAAAGAAAAACCTACGACGTTATTCGCATTAAGTGGGTTCAATCAAATATCCTTCAACACCTCTTTTGGCAGCTCCGCAGAATCGCCCACTATGGGGTATGGATTCACAACCTGCTTCACAGGTGTGGCGGTCCATATAGACGACATGACTCAAGGTGGTTCAGGGACCTCGTCAACGGGGTATCCTTATGCTGTGGAGGGGGAGCTAGAGCTGAACGTGGATGTGAGCTTTGGTTTTGGTCAGGGGACCGTGAACAAGGTTACTCTACAGTCTAATCCTGAGACTATGGAGTTGGGCTTGTTGGCTACGGGTACAGACGAGTTCTTGTCTTATAAAGACGGGGTTGATCCAGAAGACACCCTCGTTCTTGAATCCATAACTAACGCCTTTGCAGACCAAAGCGATTTAGCGGGGTCGTACAGGACATTCAAGACATACGCAAACCATGACTTCGGGTTGGTATACTACGATGAGAGGGGACGCGGAGGCAACGTCAACCGCCTCGGATCTGCTTACATCGAAGGGTATTCTAGTCAAGAGAGAGGAGAGCCCTTGCGAGGCAGGGCAGAGGTCGACGTAGAGCTTATCTCTGACCCACCAGACTGGGCTCACCACTATCAGTTTGTATATGCAGGGAACAGCTCTGTAAGCGACTTTATACAATACACTGCGGGGGGGGCGTTTTATTCTGTGGGGACTGAAGAAGGTACAGAGAACAACATCTATGTTTCCTTGAACTACCTGCAGAGCAACGCAGACGTCTCATACTCGGGGGCGTTCGGAGCTGTTGCCCCTGACGGGACGCAGAACTTGTATGTGCATTCTCCTGGAGATTTGCTTCGAGTAATATCATACAATACAGACAACGAAAGCGTGGTGTACCCCAACGCAGTTTTGTTTGAGGTTGTTGATGTAGTAGACTTGGGCTCAAACGTGGATGAAAACCCACTCGTTTCGACAGGTGATGTACCTAACCACCTTCAGGGTCAATTCGTTGTTCTTAAAGACAACCCTTTGATTAACGGGTTCTCATTCAACAACGTTGTAGCAGGGGGCAATGACCCAGAATCAAGTAATCACGCTTGGAACAATAGGTGTGTAATAGAAATCTCGTCACCTAAATCTTCTGATGACCCAGAGGACAGAGTATACCACGAGATTGGAGAGGTATACAACGTCGGTAGGAACGCCTCTGGTCAGGTGTATCACGCTGCTTCGAATGTCACCTTGAGAAATGGAGATGTATGGTGGCGCAGGGTGGCCCTTAACATCCCCGTTTATGACGATGACAACAACGTTTTTGTCAATCTAATTGGATCGGATGAAGATTCAGTTACTGAACCTAGGTTCCGCAACTACTACTTGGAGAGCAAGACGTTCAACGACACCTTCCCTGGGACAGACGTAAACAACTTCGGGAAGCGGAAGTTTATGAGCACCCTGAGCAACGAAGTGAGGCGGTTCTCTTCAGTGACTTTCTCTGACCAGAACGACTACAGCACCAATAGGCTGCGGTTTACTTCGTTCAATGCTTTCAACGCCCCGTTCAAAGACCTACCTAACGAACACGGGAATATCAATACCCTGCTGAACTTCTCTGACGCCCTGTTTGTGGTGCAAGAGAACAAAGCCAGCGCTATCCCTGTCTCTCGCACGGTACTGTCCGATGCCTTGGGTCAAGACACCTTAATCGGTTCTGATAAAATCCTTGGGGAGCAGCGCTTCTACGCTGGGCAGTACGGTAGTGACAACAACCCAGAGTCTGTATTGCGTGTAGACAACAACATCTACTTCGCACACAAGTCTCGCGGGGAGGTATATAAGTTTAATCCCTCTAACGGTATACAGGTCATCTCTCAGAAAGGGATGAACAGCTTCTTCCGCGATGCCTTCGACGATACCATTTACGCTGGTGGGCAGATCCGAGTAGTCAGTGGCTATGACCCGCTGAAAGACGAGTACTTGATTTCGATTTTGAATGTAGAGGACTTGGTTCAGCCTGCCGTAGCGCAGTACACGCAGCCTGACGTAGACTTGATCGGAGATTCTGTCACCCCTGTTGAGGAGGAAACAGAAGATGATGGTGGCATCCTCGATGACACTGGAGACCCCATCCCTGATGACACTGGCGATGTCGCTCTCTCCCCATATAGCTTTACGTTTGACTTCTCCTCCGCCCCAGACCCAATCAACTCTGGTGGTGACGGCGACGACTGGCTGTACGAAGGAGGAGATGGAACAGGTTACTTTTCTTCTTTAAAAAGCGCCCCTTCATATAATCAAACTGTAGCGGGGAGAGACAAAGTAGCTAAATGGACTAAGATTGATGGGGAGGACTCTTGGTATCCTGATTTTTATGCTGCAAAACCTAATGCTTTAGAGGGTAATGCTGCATTCAAAAAACTAGGTAGGATTAACTCTTGGCCCGATGACTGGCTAGATTTTTCAACTGTCAGGTTGACCTTCGATATTTATTTTTCTAATGTAAACGACGGTGTAACCACATGGGATAGCGTGAGGTACGGGATGAGGGGCAGGGCTCAAGGTAACGTTGACATTGTAGAGAATGAATGGATTTCTTTTGACACAGGCGAGCTCCCATGGGATTCTGCAGCAACAGGTGGCCAGCCTATAGATTCACTTAACGACGCTTATATCGGGATACGCTTCAGGGCTCTTGGGAGGGATGCTTTTGCTGACGGAGGGTTTGTAGCGATAGATAACGTAACCCTCACTTTCACCCCATAAGATGCCAGATAAGACAATAGCATACTCAAACCGAGGGGGGTTCTGGAAGACTAGGTATACGTTCTTCTCTTCTTGCTACGCCTTCGTAGACCGCTGCTTGATTTCTTTCGCTAAGTCTTTCGTCAGCGACGCTGTATGGAAGCACGATGAGAACGAGACGCGCACTTCTTTCTATGGAGGGGGGGCTGCAGGGAGCGGGGTTTCGGTTACGTTCAACGAGAACCCTTCGCAGAACAAAGTGTACAAGGCTTTCTCTTTAGAGAGCACGAACAACGTCACTGGGGACAGCACCTTTACAGTGAACAACAGCTCTGTACCTGCACAGACAAAAGAAGTGCAGGCTGCCCCACTAGTAGAGCGGGGTGGGATTATGTACGGTCACATCGGAATGGAGACCAGGTCTTCTGGTAGCAACGTCAGGTTGGTGGGGAGAATCGTAAGGGTTGATAACGATACTTTCTCAGGGGTATTTCAGCCTACAACAATAGACACTGCCGTATACCAAGTTGAGTTTGCTGAAGGCGGCAAGAGCAACCTGTCTAAGCTTTTATTTACCACCCTGCCAGACACTGTTGGCAGCACCAAGTTCTTCATTTACAACAACTCCCCTGCAGGAAACCAAGCGCAGTACTTCACTATCAACAGTGCTACTGCTGTTGATCCGTCTCTAGACTACGATGAATTCCCTAGCGACCTGATCCTTTCTAACAACGCTGAAACCAACACAACTGAAGACAGCATCTTTTTGAATGCTTCTTTCAGTGAAGAACAAGAGTACTTTACTTACTTAGAAGAGACGGCTACAGCAGGGGGGGACATATACAGCAGTGGGGAGTACTTGTTGTTTAGTATCACACCAGAATCCATCAACGGGGAGTCACCGAAAGGGCAAACTGCCGATGCAGTCATCAACCTTGGGAGCGCCCCATATGAGCTGTATGCCTTGAATGTAGAGTACTCTCCGACCGACCTCGATCACAGCAAGTAACTTATTTAGTATTTTTGAATTATGGCAATTCCTCTCTTAGCAGCATTAGCCCCTTCTCTTATCGGTACTGGCGTGGGCCTAGCCCAACAGAGCAAGCTGCGCAAAGACCTTGCTGAAAGGCAGAAGCAAGCTGAGGGGCAGTTCGATCGCAGCCTACAGGCCATCCGCGACATCAGCTTCGACCCTAGCCAAGAGCTGCGTGCAGCACGCATGTCTCAGCTTGAAGCGGGGAGGGCGATTGGGGATATGGCTTCGCAGAGAACTGACGAGGCCCAAGCTAGAGCCATCGCAGCTTTGCGTGACTCCCCTAGGGCCTTGCAGTCAGCAGGGACTAGAGTAATCGACAGCGCTTTGGCTGCACAGCAACAGGCTGATGTAGCTGGGACGCAACAGACTTTGGCTGCAGAGATGGGGATGGCTCAAGACGCCGAGCAAGCACGCATGCAAGCGCTGCAGCGAGACATGTCTCTCGAGCAGATGCTGATGGGGAGGGCTGCTCAGGCTGGGGATGTGGCTCAACAAGGCATCTTCGCTAGCCAAGCGGCAGGGACAGAGGCGATTCAAGCGTTGGGCAACCTCGGCACTCAGGGTATCCTTGAGTTCAGTGACATCGGGATGCCTAAAACAACGGATGGCTTTACCCCTAAGACTTTCGAGATCCCACAGGCACCGACTTTCTCTGGTGAGACGGGGAGCTATAAACTCAACAAGGAGGGTGGCTACATTGGTGAGCAAGGTGGGATGACCGAAGGGGAGTTCGACCACGACACCAACAAGAAGGCCATCATCGACGAGGAGAACGGACAGAAAGAAGGGGAGCTCACAGGTGGGGAGATGGTATTCAACCCAGAGCAGACCGAAGGGATTACAACCATGGTGGAGAAAGGGGATGCAGATGGACTGCTGATGTTCTTGCGTGACCTCCTCAGCCAACCCCAGTTCCAAGAAGCATGAGCGAGCTACTGTTTACAGGTCAAGTCCCGATCCCAGATCTAGCTGGGGGGGTTAGAGAGACTAGGCAAATACTGCAGAACTATGGGGTGATGCAGGCAAAGCAGCGCCAACTGCAGTCGCAGCAAATGAAGGCCGCCAGGGACCAGAACTCCACCCTGCTGAAGCAATTGTTTAGTAAGGGTCTGTCTGATTATCACGAGTCGGCCCTCCCCTTTGCAACCGAGGCAATCGAAATGACAGCGGCAAGGATTAATGAACTCTTACCTGATCCTGATGGGTACGCAAAAGGGTTGCGCCTAATTAGAAACACCTTCGATAGCCTAGAGAGGTACAAGGACACAGAAGATTGGCACAAAGAAGAAGAGAAGGTACTATCCTTGATAAATCAAGAGGGGCCTGAGTATGCGGCTGCAGTAAAAGGTCTGAATTACTACCGCCCCAACGTTAACGCGGATACTGTATCTCAGCAGATGAAGATCGCCCGTGGTGGCGGAGTTCAAGACATGGACTTAGAATATAACCCAGATGGAACATGGTCCATTATGGGTACCGACATTGATGCAGAAAACCGCACCGATATTTCTACTCACTCGTGGATGAATAAACCAGGGGTGTTTGGGTACAGCTTGCTGCCAGTACAACACAGGTCGAGTCAAGAGATTGGGGACGCGGCAGGGGACATACACCAAGAGAACGTCAACGACCCAAGCAAGGTTTACGACGACGTCTACAAAGAGAAGGTTGCAATGGGCACTAAACCCGTGGACTTTACTGGTATGGCACCTACCCACCCTGCATATGAAATCCGCGTCAATGCTTTTGAAACGGACAGGGACGCCCTAATGAAGGACTACGGGATTCAAGACGCAGAGGACTTGTTTTCGCTGTACCAGTTTGGTGATGACCCCCGTCTCGAAGGCGATCTAGGGAAGGCTATTCGCAAGTCGGTAGAGAAAGAAGCGGCTACCATAGCGACGGAAGCTATGTACACTGTAGACCCCGATGATGAGAGCGCGGAAGTTCTAGCTCAGAGAGTGTATGATGATGGGGATATAGGTAAAGAACCTATAGGGGGCACTGTTATCCCTGGAGTAGAGGGAGACAAGAGAAACATTGCTGTATATAACCTGCAATCTCAAGCGAGCAAGGTCTTTGACAAAGTGACAAGGGAATTCCGCAACCCCTTGTACGATGAGTTCTTGGAAGTTCTGGACTTGAATGACGGTGACGAACTGGCAACGTTGAGGTCTCTGAATATTTTCAATGTGCCGCGCGAGACCTTAGACCAGAAGATTGACGCAATCGTGCTGCGAGAAGACATGCCAAACTTTGTTACTGTGACCTTTGACGGGGGGAATGAAATTGTACATGACCTCACAGATGAAGGGCCAGAAGCAACAAAGTTTAATGCCTTTATGCAAGGTGCCTTTTCAAAAGCAGGGCTTTCGTTTGAAGAATTTAGGAGGGACGCCGTGATGAAGTGGAGAGGAGGAACAGAATCGGTAGCTCCTGAAGGCGGTATAAACGTTACTTGGTAATAATGGGAGAGGAAGAATACGATAAGCTCTACAGGTCTATTACAGGAGTGAAGACCAAGACTGGTGAGCAGAAGTTTAACATCGGGAGCTACCCAGACTGGCTGGCTAAGATGCAAACCACTGAGGATCGCCGTGGCTTCTATGACGCTATGGATGCTCAGAACGTAAACCTCGGGGACTACGGCTCTTACGAGTTCCGCTTGGCGGGTGGGGTAAAAAAAAAAGACCAGCCAGAGGTCGCACCTTCCGTATCTGTTGCGGATGGGGCGGAAACTTCTGCGGTCTCACCGTCCATATCGGACCCTCAACCCATCGCTTCGGGTACTCCAGAGCCACTGACGGCTAAAACCCCAGACGAAGTCCCGTTCCAAGAGGTTCAGTTCATTACGGGGGAGTTTGGTAACGCCATCAACAGCGTCCCATTCCTCGGAGATATCATTGATGATAGCGCGAGAGCTATAGCTCAGGGTCAGCGACAGGGTGCCGTGGTCAACGACGCCTTGAATGTAATGACCAAGGGGGCTGCATCAACTGATGAGGAAGTCAATACGCTGATCTCAGAGATTCAAGCTATGTCTGAACTCGGACCTAGCGAGGAGTTCCAAAACTTTCAGAAGATAGCTACCGAAGAAGGTGGCGTGTTTGGCTTTATGAAAGCCTTGGCTAATGAACCAGGGGCTGTGACGGAGGTCTTCCTTCAGTCTATGTCTTCTCTCGCAAATAAGTCTACTGTCGCTATAGCTGGGGCGGCAGCCGTCCCCGCCATGGGGATAGCTGGGCCAGCAGGAGTCGCTGCTACACTCCCTTATGTTATGGCTGCAGGGGGTGCCGCGATGGAAACGGGGTTGACTTTTGCTGAGTTGTTGCAAGAGGAGCTGAAAGAGAAGGGAGTCGAGTTTGATACTGAAGGTGTCAGGTCAGTTCTGGAAGACGAAGAAGCTATGTCTAGAATCCGTGGCAAGTCTACTATTCGTGGGGGCGTAATCGGAACTATCGATGCACTCACTGGTGGGCTGGCTGTAAAGGTTGGCGCTAAGATGATACGCAAGGGGTCGAAGCTAAAGACCTTGGCTGCGCAGTCTGTTGTGGAGGGTACTGGCGGTGGATTTGGTGAGGCCGCAGCAACGGTGGCTATTGGAGAGACCCCCACAGTATTGGACGTAGGAATGGAAGCAGTTGGCGGGGCTCCTGGAGCTGGGGCTACGTTCGTAGCTACCGCAGCACGACGAGGAAAGTACAGAATCAACGGTCAAGAAGCGGATAGGAAAACAGTACAGGATGTATTGAAGCACGCCACTCCGAAGCAGTTGGCGGAGATGAACATCGAGATCAAGAACGACAACGACTTGATGGATGTTGTCAAGGAAGATCAAGCCAAGGCTCAGATTAGTGAGGCTGTGGGCGATGCGTTCAGCACAGAGGCTAAACAAAAGATTGTTGAATTAGAGTACGAGTACCAACAGCTTCAGGGGAAGAGAGATACTAGATCGAAGAAGCGACGTATGGCAGAGATAGAGCAAGAGCTCGATGCTGTCATGGATGCCGACAAAGAGGCCAAAGCCATAGAGACTGAAGGCCCTGTGTTTGAGGCTGGGATTATTGTTGATGGTCCGAGAGGTACAGAAACATATTCTGGACGCTATGAGCAAGAGGGTGCCGAAGTAGCTACTGTTGATGGCGAGGTGGCAGTACCAGAAGTAGACATCTCTACTCCTATTCCACCACCACCACCACTAGGTAGCGATAAATCTTTCGAGGGCCCTCAGTTAAGTGCCTTGGAGCGTAAGAGGGACCTCCTCATACGTCGGTTCCAAGACAAGTACATCGATATCTTCCGCCTTCAGGAGTCCGTTGCTGACGCTAGGGGAAAGCTAGAGCAAGACCAAGACTTCCGCATGGCGGAGGAGTTGTTCTATGGTAAGGCAGCCGACCGCTTGGAGAAGTTAGACGCAAAGACTAGCGATGTGGTGGCAGCCATGAAGGAGGCCAACCTAACGATGGATCAAGTTGATGAGTACCTCTACGCTATGCACGCCAAAGAGCGTAACGCTAGGCTGTTTGATTTGCACAGGGCCGAGCTTGCTTCCCTTCAAGAAAAAATGGAAAAGACTCCATTGACTAAAAAGGAAAAAGCGAGGATTCTTGAATTAGAACAATTGATTGCAGATCGTAGTGCTAGTGGCATGACTGATACGCAAGCCGAGGCTATACTCAAGAAGTATGCAGAAGGTGGGGAAAGGCAAATAGGCAAGAGTCAGATGGAGGCTGTCCATGCTATGGTTATGGATATCGCTGCGGAGAACAGGAAGCTGATGGTGGAGTCTGGTCTCATGTCTCAAGAACAAATAGATGAGCAAGAGCGTCACTCACCAAACTATGTTCCCCTTCAAGGTTTTGCTCAAGACGAACGTGGTGCAGAGGCTCAAACAGATCAGTACGCAGGTGGGGCGAGAGGGTTCAGCACCAGACCTGTAGGCAAGGCAGCAAAAGGAAGACAGACTGAAGCAGCAAATCCACTCGCACAACTTATTACCAACTCTGCTACGATACGAATAGAAGCCGAAAGAAACTTGGCTTTGCAGAATTTGCGCAACCTAGTCGAAGAGAATCCGAACTCAGACATCTGGAAAGTAATACCGCCAGGTCAGAAAGTGGATCCGAATAGGAGTGTGGCTGTAATGGTTGATGGGAAGAAACAGCACATTCAGTTTGCCGACGAACACTATGCCAAAACCTTGAAGGACATGGGGGTGGAGGAAGTCACCACGCTCGGTAAGTTTCTACGCCCCATAAACAACTGGTTGCGGAGGTCATTTACGACAGTCAACCCTGAGTTTATCCTAACCAACTTCGCTCGTGATATTCAGTCGGCTGTGTTTAACGCCATGGCTGAGGCTGACATACCAGGGGGGCAGATATCAGGCAAGTCAGAGGTGGTCGGCAAGATGATGAAGCGTGTCCCGCAAACCTTAAAGGGATTGCTGAACACAAACCTAGGCAGAGACGTAGACCCTAACATAGCTAAGTACTACGCTGAGTTCAAAGAGGATGGGGGTAAAACTGGGTGGGCATACGCGCAAAGCCTAGCAGATAGGAAGGAGTCTTTGCAAAAAGAGCTCGATAAAAAGGAGGGGGGGTTCAACGGTAAGCAGATCCTGGAGTTAGTAGAAGGGGTAAACGACGCTGTCGAAAACAGCATCCGTCTGGCTGCATACATAGAGGCTCGCGAAGCTGGTGTATCGCGTGAGAAGGCAGCTCAACTAGCGAAGGGCATCACCGTGAATTTCAACAAGCAGGGTACCGAGAGTGGGTGGCTGAATACTCTGTACTTATTCTTCAACGCTTCGGTGCAGGGTAGCGCTAGAACGATTAAGTCTTTGGGGTCTAAGAAGGTTCAGAAGCATATGGCTGGGGCCGTCGCTATTTCGGCGATGCTGGATATGGTAAACCGAGGTATGTCCGATGAGGATGAGGACGGGATTTCTTTCTACGATAAGATCTCAGACTATGAAAAGGAACGGAACATAATCGTTATGACAGGTGGTAGCGATTACATCAAGATTCCCTTACCATACGGGTATGGTGCTATATGGAACCTCGGGACTTCAGCTGGTAGCGTAGCTGCTGGGGCTCGCTCTGTCGATGAGGCCTTGCTCTTCTCGGCGACAAACGCCTTCACTTCTTTCTCTCCGTTTCAGGTGGGCGGGGGTGATGACGATTACAAAGCAGCGGTGCGCACTGTAACTCCCACTGCTTTACAGCCCATAGCAGACTTAGCTTATAACGAGTCTTACTACGGTAACAAAATTTACGCCGAGCAATTTCCTGGTTCTACACCAAAGCCGAAGTCGGAGATGGCGTACAAGGCTCCAAAGCCACTGATCGAAGGAGCCAAAGCAGTCAATAGATTGACGGGGGGGACCAAAGACAAGCCTGGACTCATTGACTTCAACCCCGATAGGGATTGGTACGTCGCAGAGTATTACATGGGTGGGGCAGGTAAGATGGCGACACGTACAGGGGAGCTTATTTCTGATGTCGCAAAAGGAATCCCAGCAAAGAAAAGTCAGCTGCCGTTTGCAAGAAGTTTCTCAGGCGATGCAAAAGAGACCGCTTTCTACTACGACATGGACAAGTACGAGGAGTACAGCACCGAGGTAGAGCAACTGTTTAATGAATCTGTTTCTAGCAAGATTGGTGGGCCAGATAAGAAGAGGTATGCAGGGATTACTAAGCTATACGGACAACTCGCCATTGCCGAAGGGAAGATCAAGAAGGCAAGGAATCTAATCAAAGCACAAAACGACGAGTCCAACCCCCTCTACATTCCCAATGATGCAAAGAGGGAGGCGGAGATAGAGAAGCTAAGGGAGGATCAGCGCAAGGCGATGATGGCCTTCAATAAAAAATACAGAGATGCCAGAAAATAAAAAGATCAAAGATACCGCTCTCGGGGCGTGGCTGAGTAGCAAAGTACCAGCCCTAGCCGCAAAGGTCGGGGACCTCCTGCCAGAGAGCGGGGTGCTGGGCGTAGTCAAGAACCTCGTAGACAAAGAGCCAGGTGTATCTACTGAAGACAAGCTAGAGTTCGAGAAGCTCAAGCAGCAGCAAGAGGTAGAGGCTCAGAAGCAAGTGACTGAGCGCTGGAAAGCAGACATGGGGAGCGATGTAAAGCTCGCCAAGATGATACGTCCCGTCACCTTGATCGCACTGATGGCGATGTTTATGGTGACGATGGTGGCAGATAGCATGGACAACTGGGCCTTCAATGTGAAGGACAGCTATGTAGATCTACTGCAGATACTGATGCTCACGGCCTTCGGTGCGTACTTCGCTGGACGAACTATCGAGAAGGCTAAGAAGTGAGTGTTAGGCGCTGATGCCGAGTGCGGCAAGCAAGAAAACGAATACGATAACAAGAGTCATACCTACAAAAGTACGTAACAATTCCTTAACATGCAAGTCCGAAAGCGATATCAGAACGGAGGGGGGGTTCCTGGTGGGGATCCAAAGCGCCAAGCAGAGCAGCTAGCCTTTGCTCAACTCTTACAAGACGAGGCTTTTAAGAAGAAGCTGGAGGAGAAGATGCGGCTCAGAGATGAGTACGGGGTATATGCTGATGACCCTGCTGGTCTACCATCGACTGATCCCTTCCTCGCTTTGACTGCTGCTGGAGACGCAGAGGCTATTGGCTCTGGTCTAGCAGAGATGAGCGGTGGTGACTTGCTTACTGGCGGCGCGAACGTTGGCCTTGGAATGGCTAGCATATTCCTTCCAGGCACCCTCCCCAAGGTTCAGAAAATTGGGAAGACAACTCTCGAGGTAAAACCGAAGGCTCAGTTCCCTGACAACCCCGTCGTTCTCAAGAAAGACGACGCCACCCTTGGGTATATGTACGAAGGCGATGGCAAGGTGGGGGGTGAGAGCACCATTGATATTACCATCAGTGGAGACGCTGCTCGAGCTGCTGACACGATGAGAGAAAAGCAAGCGCTGGAAAAAGCATTGCTTGCTGACCCGAACAATGTCACCTTACAAAAGCAGCTAGACGCCAAGAACCGTTACATAAACTCGTTTGTTCCTGAGGACCTACGTAGAATGGAGCCAGATGAAA
>MDTC01158347.1_pt1 | contig 11959 bp, 2 predicted proteins | sample 811181 | NCBI WGS metagenome assembly MDTC01 (sample SAMN05326644, study PRJNA326480) | marine metagenome | isolation source: seawater | place: Pacific Ocean: North | collected 2011
CTAAACCTGTCATGGAGGGCAAAGCTATGCTCTTCAAAAAATTTGCCAATATCGATGTCTTCGACCTCGAAATAAGTAGCGAAAACCCAGATGACTTCATAAAAGTAGTTAGCTCGCTAGAGCCTACATTTGGCGGAATAAACCTTGAAGACATAAAAGCCCCAGAATGCTTTTATATTGAAGAAACCCTCAAGTCTAAAATGGCAATCCCTGTCTTTCACGACGACCAACATGGCACGGCAATAATATCATCAGCGGCTTTTATCAATGCTTTAGAAATCGTAAAAAAAGATATCAAAACTGCAAAAGTCGTATTTTCTGGAGCAGGGGCTGCGGCTATAGCATGCGCACAGCTATTCATCGATTTAGGGCTTAAAAAAGAAAACCTCATAATGTGTGATAGCCGTGGCGTAATATACAAAGGACGCCAAATCGGCATGAATAAATATAAGGAGCGCTTTGCCACAGAACACTCCTCAAGAACCTTAGAGGAAGCTATCAGCAATGCTGATGCATTTGTGGGAGTCAGCGTAAAAGGAGCGCTATCCCCAGACATGATTCGAAGTATGTCAAAAGACCCAATAATATTTGCGCTCGCAAACCCAGACCCTGAAATACTACCAGATGATGCACTCAAAGTCAGGCCCGATGCAATTATTGCAACGGGCCGCTCTGATTACCCAAACCAAGTCAACAATGTACTAGGATTCCCATTCATATTTAGAGGAGCTCTAGATGTCCAAGCGAAGACAATAAATGATCAAATGAAAATCGCTGCAGTACAGGCCATTGCCGGTCTGGCTAAAATGGACGTGCCTGAAGACGTGATGAAAGTTTATGATAGATCGAAGCCATATAAATTTGGACGTGATTACTTAATACCCAAACCAGTTGATACCCGCGTTCTTTTACACGTAGCCCCCGCAGTCGCTAAAGCCGCAATGACCTCAGGGGTAGCACGTAAACATATCGAGATAGAGGATTACATCACTACGATAGAGAATATACTTGGACCGACAAAAAAAATTATCAGAGAAATAAGGAATGTTTTAAGAGAGGTCTCGATACGAAAAGGCTCCAAACCCAAAATAGTTATACCCCACGGTAGTGATTCCAGAATGATTCAGGCAGCAGCTCAGGTCCAGTCCAACAATGATGTCGACCTAATACTACTTGGCAATCGCAAACAAATTCTAGAAAATTCTAATGCTCTAGGTATCACCGATATGGAGTCCGGTATCGAAATACGCGACCCATTATTCGATAAATCTTTAGATACTTTCTCCCAAAAACTCTACGATACCAGAAAAAGAAAAGGCGTCTCACGCTCTGTTGCCAGCGGCTATATGAAGCGTAACAATTATTTTGCAGCAATGATGGTCAAAATGGGAGAAGCAGATGGAATGGTGAGTGGGCTTGTGGAACCATATAAGGAATCCCTCCGAGCACCACTGCAAGTAATCGGCACGGCTGATAAGATCCCATTAGCAGGCATAAAAATTCTGGTTTTCAGGTCAAAACTAATATTCCTTGCCGACTGCACAGTAAATATAACCCCTACATCAGAACAGCTATGTCAACTCGCAGTCTCTACAGCCCAATTTGCCAAATACTTTACCAAAGAAGAGATTCGCGTCGCCCTACTGTCTTACTCAAACCTAGGTTCAAATCGAAATCTGGAGACCCAGTTCGTAAGAGATGCTGTGGCTAAACTAAAATCGCAAGACCTAGATTTCCACTTAGATGGTGAAATACAGGCCGATATTGCCGTCAATAAGGAGCTGCAAGACTCAGAATTCCCATTCTGCGATTTACAAGGGGAAGCTAATGTTCTTATTTTCCCAAACCTTGACGCAGCAAATATTGCCTACAAACTCCTAGTAAACCTTGCAGATGTATCTTCTATAGGTCCAATCCTTATTGGCACCAAAAATGCCGTGAACGTCGTAGATAGGGGCACAAGTACAGAGGCTATAATTGATACTATTTATTTTACAGCTGCCCAAAGCTTCAGGAAACACATCCTTAAGCAGTAGATAGTCCTTGCCTACAATCCAAGCTCAATAATCTGCTAAAATTACCGTGGAAGATATTTGTATATATGGGTCGTAATGCACCGACTAAAAGACAAAATAAAGTCAGCAGCCTCTGCTATAAAGAAATTTGTTGGCAAATATAGTTCTCCTATCACAAAAAAAACCTCCAAAAAGTCCAAACCCCGCTCCAAACTTAGAGCTGCTATTTTCTTTAGTTTAAAGTGGACAATCCTATCTAGCGGGTGTCTATTTTTTCTATTAACAACCCTCCTGGTCATAAGCTCCTATATATTTGACGAAACCGATGTAAACAGAAACCTTTCCAAACTCCTTAGGGACTCCACAGGGGCCGGCATAAATATCGACTATACTGACTTCAATCTTGCTCACGGGATCACATTTCGAGATATCTCGATCTACCCCCTCGACCTCCTCCACGCCAAGAACCAGCAACCACTGCTCACAATCGATGAGCTCTCAATAAAGTGGAATATATTCCGTGCTCTTATAGGCCAAATAGGGATTACAGAAGCCCTTATTATTAACCCAAAAATATATCTAACTAACCAAAACTCTGTGTGGAATTTCCAACCAATCCTTTCTTTTATGGAAAAGACGGCAAGTCACAGCAGTATCCAAGCACCCACAAAAAAAGACCAGGACAATACACAAAATAAACCAACACTTCTGATCTCCGACATATTGCCAATTCACCCATCTTATATACTGATTCTGCCGTTCAAGTTGTTGATCGATAACATCGGCTTTAAAAATTTCAGTGCCGATATAATGACCATTGGCGCCACAACTACAGAGCTCTTGGAAATAAAGGGTATTACAGCAACATCTCACCTTGAGTGGCTTGGATCCACCTCAGAGATAGGCGTGAAAATAAAAACAGATTCTAGCAACCCTTTCAAATTTTCCCAAAAAATACGAACTAAAGGTAGTCAGGATTTTAAAACAATCACAGATATTGCCATCAATATTGATCAAAAAATCGCTCTTCAGGATCTAAGTGAGTTCCTTATCAAAACCGACCTTGAGGTCCTCTACTTCAAAAAGAAAAACCGCATTATAAAAAATCTACCCATAAAAATTGATATCCTTATATCCTTGTTAGAATCCTTAGATGGGTTCAAAATGACCAGAACTGATATTAATATCCTAGACGTCCTCACACTCAACACCAAAGGATCCCTAGGTCTTTTAAATAAAAAGCTAGACGAATTTACTACGGATCTAGATATTGCCGCTCAACTTAACCTCGACAAAGCCAAAGGACTAATCAAACAACTCGATATACCAATAAATGCAAGCGGTAAAATCGAGGTTGAGTCGCTATTGATCAAGGGCCCAATCATTCCGGATCTGCTGCATTCAGATATTTCAAACAAAGCCTTACCTGCTCTGGATCTTAAACTTGTGATTGATAATGTTAGCACCTCGCTACTTAATAACAAATTCACCATCAAGCCGATTACTGGTTTCCTAGACCTAACCACAATACCTGAAAAGGACACCTCCTCTTTCAAGGTTGATGTCAATTCAGACATCGAAATAAAATCTATAAATATTATTACCAAACAAAACAATAATATAATCTCAACAAACCTCAAGAACGCCAGAAACACCATTGCCGGCCAATTTACTTTCCCTTCCTTAGTGACTCCTTTTAGTAGAATCGTTACTGAAGTCGAATCGATAAAAATGCAAATTGACAATCAAAAACCAATCACTTTTCCACTGGTAAGTGAAATATATGGATCTATGGGTCATGACCGCAAAAAAATCAACCTCGACGCAAAAGTCGATATCCTCGACCTATTAGAACTCGACCTCGACATCAGATGTAAAGACGGCTGCAACAACATTAAAGCAAATACCGGCCTATCAATCCCCGATATTGAAAGATTATTTACAATCTCAAAACCTATTATGTATAAGTTTGTCCCCTTGCCTTTTATACCAACAGAAATAAAAGGCAAAATCGATTTCCAATCTAAGATCCGCGCAACATCTCCAAATATAAAAGAAACAAATCCGGCTAAAGTACTGAAAAAAACCAAAGGCAAAATCGTTACTTCTTTAGCTGTCGAAGGTGTCTCTCTATCCATACCGTTCAAGGATTTCAACTTAACAGATTTTGATACCCAAATCTCATTATCCGGTGACCTAAAGAATCAAAGATTAAAATTAAACCAGGCCTTTAAAGCCCTAACTGCGAAACTTGATGGTATATCCACAATCTCCCTCAAACACTATGCTTTCGACACCGAAATATTCAACAACAACATCGGTAGTCCAAACCTTAATAACCTTTACGATAAAATGAAAACTAAATTCGAAAGCTCTTTATTTGTGAGTGAAATGCACTTAGCTGCAATACTGCCTGTACCGCTCAAAGGGATCTCCTTCGAAACCAAAGCGACTCAAAGCAGCCTAAATCGCATCGACCTAGAAAAACTTCAGCTCAAAATTCCAGATCTAGGAACCAGAATAGATATCACTGGGTCCACACATATTAAGGACTTTCTTCCATATGCCGCCAGTATCGAAACAAATATCGAACTTAATGGAGTCCCTGGGACTAACCTCACCAAGGGAATAAATACCCAGGGTAAGGCATTGGTACAAACCCAGATCAATACTGACGACCTAAAAAAATTTAATATTAGGGGAAATGCAAACTTTAAGAATTTTGCGATCTCAATGCCAGATACCAAAGAAAACGCTCCACCCAAATTTGAGCTAAAAGGCATGAATGGCGATCTACCATTAACCCAAACAATAAACTTATCGAGCTTCCTAGCCAACTCCGACACTCAGAATCAGCCAGTGCCGACAAACAGCCCTCCACCCCCGGAAGCTTCGAAAGACGCCCCCCAAATCGACGCTCTAGACACCTACTTTGCGAAAGCGATCAAATCCCAGAAAACTCAGACCAACCTAGTGGGACACGTTGATTATAATTCGGTTAAAGACTTTTATCCCGAAAGCAAAACACTGACTATTGAACAAGTAAGCTTCGCCAATCTCAACCTCGAAAAACTCGAATTCGACATTGCTATAAAGCAGGGACTGTTTTCCCTATCTCAATTTGTCATGAGCTTTATTGGTGGAAAAATCCAAGGCGATATGAATGTATCATTTTCCCCACTACCACAGGATTTAAAACTCTCCATCCACCTAACCAGACTAAATACGCACAAGCTGCTCAAAAACTTCCCAAAACTAAAGGCTAAAACTGGGAAATGGGACCTCTTTTCAAATCCTTATATTGATGCAAATATTCATATTAACCTCGACCTAATCACCAATGATCTTGCCGGCGGTATAGATATAACAACAATCGGTCAAGAACAACTCAAAATGATGCTATATTATATGGACCCAGAAGGAAAGAATCCCTCTATTACGAGTGTTAGATCTTACCTTTCTTGGGGAAACCTTTCTAAAGTCACCATCCCGATTAAAAATGGAATGATTGGACTAGATATCCAACTATCTGTACTTGCGATACCAATGCCGCTGCCGAAAATGACAAATTTTCCGATAACCCAGTTAATCTCAAATATCATATCCGAAGACGAAGGAGAGGTTGCCGAAAGTGCCACTAAAATCTAACTTTATCCATTCTATGATGATATGTCTCGCATCGTGCTCAATTAACTTTGAGCTAACATCGCAACGCACAGCACTTGAAAATCAAATGCTTGGTGAACACCAGGAATTAGATGATGAACTCTATATGATAAGCTCTGTGAGAGGCCTAGAAAAAGAATCTCAGAATCCTGATCGGAAAAACCTTGCCCAACAAAATCAACTATTCAACCAAGACGACCTGGAAGAACTCAAAGACAAACAGATAATTGGTGAAAAACAAAATGGCACAATCAGCCTTGTTCCAAAGGCAGTAACCTCAGTATCAGCCACCAAAAAAGAAAATATCTTGGCGAAAATACTGATCAAAGAAGAAAATCACGACAGGATGGTAATCTGGAAATCCACGATCAATACAAAACCTGAGCTAACAATCCAGGACCTACCGAAACTTCGAAAAAATTATAACGATCAAATATACAAATCTTCCAAACCAGGGCTGTGGTTCGAAATAAAGGGAAGATGGAAACAGAAACCAGAAGATATTATAAAAGTTGATGGTAATGAAAAAAACAAATAATATTTTAGTCATCTTGGCTATGACGAGTTCATGCACCTCTTACCGGTATACGTCTTCTCATATAGATAATTTTGAATTCCCCAAAACCAGCTACCATCATCCTGCACTAGTGACAGCTGGAGTCTCCTCTAACTTCAAAGCCGATATCTCTCCCAATGGAGCTTATATACTCTATACCTCTGATAAAAAGGGCAACAAAGACATCTGGGAAAAAAAAGTCTCGAAAGGAAAATCAAAACAGCTAACCTTTCATAGCGCAGATGACTTAGGTGGAGTATTTTCACCGAAAGGAGACCGTTTCGCATTTATTTCTAGGCGCTTTGACGCTGCTGGCGATCTCCATATCATGAAGATCAACAATAATGACTTCTCGGCTGAAGTGGAGGGAGAAACCTTCGGATTCCCTCTTAGCGAATCCGAAGACGCAGAACCTGCTTGGTTCCCGGATGGAAATAAAATAGTCTTCGTAAGTCGTAACCAGGGTTCCGATACCTACTTCCTAACAATAGCCGACCTAAAATCCAGAAAAACAAAAAGGTTGAAGGATCTTAGAGGTAAGAGCCCCACCGTCTCCCCTAATGGAGATAGCATCGCCTTCGCTAATAACGGTAACATATACCTCTACAATTATACTACAACGAAACTGAGACAGATAACCAAAAGCCCATATGTGAAAGATGGTCAACCGTCCTTTTCCCAAGATTCAAAAACTATCTATTTTATAAGGTATGCTGATGATACCAATCATGATGCCAAAATTACCGGTGATGATAGAGCAACCATATGGTCAGTCGCTATACCTGACAAAGATATACCCGCCCGGCAATTATCTCAAAAACAGCTAACAAGCGCAAAGGTATCTGCTCACTACCCTAAACCGATGGGAAATTTTCTATATTTCACGCTACAAACCGGCAATAGTCTCGACATATTCCGTTTACCTATAGAAGGTGCACTCTCTATTAATCCAAACAATCAGGAAACCTATCCAGATCCTACCAATTTCTCTAATCAGAATGATACAGCGTTCACGTTTAGAAGATTATGTAATGCATTTTACCAAAAAATAATGTCAGCAGACCTTCAAGAATGCCTCGTAAAAAGCCTTTTCTGGCATGTTGCCGAAAACCATATACAGGAATCCCAATATATCTTTCAACAAATGCAGGAATCCTTTCCCGATAATCAGGGCCTACTTAGCACAGGAAAATTACTCCTAATAAAACTTAAGATACACGACTCTACCTATCCAGTTTTAAAAAGAGATATCACCGAAGATCAATTAACCAAACTGGAGAAAACCTTATCTATAGCGCAGGATATCACAAAGAAATACTCATACGAAAAAGCTACAGAAAAAATACTAATTGCGATAGCAGGGATTATTGAAGCTCAAATTCAGGCCTCCCGCCGAGACTATTTCAAGGCCCTTGAAACCCTAGACTATGCTCGGAATATAGACGGCATACCACCTTTTATCTCTTCCTCGATAATGCTCTTGTCTTCGGATTTAATAGCCGAAGTCTCAGATAAAGAAACAACAATAAAAAAACTTGCTGATGTCATTACGAAGAATCCCAGGCAAAGATATATCTGCCTAAAAGCCAGCAGAATGATTACACAATTGCTTACAGCAAATATTGAGGATCCCATCGAATCTTTAAATCAAGCAAAAGACAAATACCGAGATATGCCGTGGCTTCCAGAGACGCTGCATCGAAGTATCGTAGATCACTACCTTACCAGAAAAAAATTTACCGTAGCAGCAAACGAACTTAGGGAGATGATTCACGATTACCCGGAAAACAAAGCAGTTCTAGAGTCTTCAACCACACAACTGGTTAGCCTTGTCCCTGATGCCGGGACAAGCCACCTCGAGAATGAACTTCTAGAAGTAATTAAGAACTTTGGCCACAGAGAACCTCGACTGCGAAAATTGACAGAAATATCTATAAAAAAATACTTCGTCAGAAAAATTGAGCACCACCTAGGAACAAAAGAATATAACCGGGCAAAAAAGATCATCGGAAAGCTACTTACTCAGGAGCCTTTAGACCTCACTGCGAATAGAGCTCTTATTGACATAGACTATATCGAAAATACTTTATCAAATAAAATTGCAGAACTAGAGAAGTTAACCAATCAGCACCCCAACATATATCAATATAGCTATCTGTTAGCTTATGCGAAGACATATCTATTAAATGATACTGAAGATTATAGCCAAAAGCTCTCAATATTATCTAGGGTAGAAGACTTACTCGAAGATGCTAAGGACCGGGGCGCAAGAGATCCTTTGGTACACCAAACCTTTGGCTGGACGCAATACCAAAGTTATATCTGGACAAAAAAACGGCAGGGCGCAGGGGGAACCATTCAATATCTACGTTCTAAATTTAACTTAATCTCGGATTATATTGGTTTTTCGGAACCAAATAGACTAGAGCTAGCCATAGATGCCTATCTAATATCATTCTACCTCTCCGAGGAAGATAGCCTCCAAAAACAACAAATTTCAAGGAACCTTGCTGAAGCTTATTACGAAATCAAGAACTACCGGAAAGCACTAAAGTTTTATGTAAAACGCCTAAAATCACGAAAAACATTTCCATTTCGAAGTCATATCGAGCTAGCAATCATATCTCATAAAGCCGGAAAGGCAGCATATCAAATAAAAGAACTAGCATTGGCCTATCAACTCTTCAACACTTCTGAAAAATCCTGGCAGAAAGTAGGCAATACCCCGGAGATCACAAGAAACCTTGACTACCAGGCGTTGACCCTATTCGAAGCTGGAAATCTAAATCTAGCTAAGAACACATACCTCAGATTATGTGAAAACTATAAAAGACAATCCGATACAGTTAATCATGCCATCTGCCTTATAAACCTCAGCCAAGTTCATATAAAAAATAATGATTACGACCAAGCTCTACCAGTGATCAAGAAGGCAAAAAAAACCTTAAACTTAATTAAGGATAAACTTACCCCCCCTGCGTCTGATGCTATTGAGTGGCCACTCGCAGGAGAAGCAAGCGAAGCCAAGGGGTTTACCAAATTAACAAGGCTGATTCAAATTCAGACCCTCCTAGATAAAATCTATGATAAAAAACAGGAGCATAATAACCGTATTAGTGCCTTAACCGAAAAAATAGCCTTACAACTTGAGAAAAGGGCTGAGTTTAACGGCGTCGGCGGAGCAGATTTATACTATGTACCGGAACTCGCCGTCTCACACAATAATCTAGGAGACCTCCAGTATTCAATAAGTGACTACTTATCCGCCAAAAGCTCTTATAAAGCAGCTATAGAATATTCAAGGCTGCTAAGGCCAGAAGGCAGTGTCGAGCCAACAAAAGGGGAATGGCTAAACATGACTAACTATTGCCGGGTTCAACTAAAACTTGCGCAAAGTCAACTCGTCACAAAGAAAGAGATCGGCCCTATAATTCAGGAAATTATTCAATTCCTCGGACCACCTCTACCAAGCAATACAAAGAATTCTTCAAAAGATAAAAAACAATCCTATGTTAGATTAAGACCGATTTTAGAAGAGCTACAGAATTTAGCAGATGACAATGACACAATAAACCTAAAAGACTCCATTAAGATCTCAAGCACACTGGAGTCGAACCCATCTCTACTCAAATCAAATATTCTAGCAAGCAACCTTTCAGACAATCTATCTTTACCAAAAGAAATATCCAAATCTTTTCGCAAATCAAATATCGACCAGCCAAGGCTCCTATGGAGGTATTTCCTAATCAAGAAAATGTATAGCGCCTCTTACAAAGAATTAGAGAAAATACTTCAAGACGACCACCAAGATATTGACTTCGACATCAATTCGATAGCAGACTTGAATCTTGCCGATAGGTTACTAGAGAAGGTTTTAGATGAAGAGGTCGATGTCAAGGTATCCAAATATCGACGGCTCATTAATCATCGAAATATTAGGACAGCTATGAGTGTCCTAGCCGAAGTACCCGAATCTTTTGCTAAGATTAGCACGATCCTAAAACCACACAGCCTCGACGAAATCTCCGAATCTTTACAAGATAACCGATGTTCCCTAACCATTCAAAAAACAAAAAATACTGGGTTCATGATCTTCTTTCAATTTGGCTCAACTGTTAAAAGTCACACTTGGAATAATCTTGATTTAAAGTCTCTAAAGCAGGATGCTGACGATGCAGAGTGTTCGCATATCTATATCACTTCAAGTGGCTCCACGATAAATAAACCATGGAACAAAATTTTCTCACAACCTTACTCTTACATAATTTCACCTAACACATTACCTCATATTATGGAAAGTGAGACTGTAAGTCTTTACTCCGTCCTAGAGTTGGGAAAGAGCAGTACCCTCAAATATACAAACCATGATATTCAAGAATACCGACAATTTAATACCGGAATGAAATCGGCTGCTAATGCTAATATAATATCCTATTCGGCTCCGATATTTATCAACGTACCAACTCCTGGGGCGACTTACCTACCGAGGTTTCACGAAGGACGCCTTTCTCAAACCGGCCTAAAATCACTATTTAATCGAGATCTTGACCGCGCCAATTTAGTCACTTTTCTAGACAGCAGATTCCTAGAAAATGATATCAACAATCAAGATAGATCAATTGGCTTAAATCTTATCCATCTTGCCACTATGGCTTCAGGATCAGTGACGACAGTTTTCAGTCAAGAACAAAAAGAACAGGAATTCTGGAAAGAAACATTCAATGCTAAAGCGAAATCAACCCTGGTAAAAAAATTATTAAAACATAACACTCTAGTTTTTGGAGCTGTAGGGCTAAATGAAGAAACCTTATATTCAAACGCAAAAGAAACCATAAATACCCTTGAGGAAGAAGATGACTACCGGGAAGCACTACAATATGCAAGAATCCTTGAAGACAATGAACAAATAACCGAATTCTTGGAAAGTATCCGAGATGAATCGCAGGACGACGGTGACTGGGAGTCAGCATACCTCACACAACTAAAACTTATAGATCGTCTATCCGAAAAATCAACCTCTGAGCACGCCGACCTCGAAATTATCGCCGGTATTCTAGCCCAGAAGAAAGAGTCATATTTACAGGCTATCGCACACTTTGAAAAGGCGAGATCTATTTATGCTGAAGATGAAGATCTTGCCGAACTAGCTCTAGCGAACAAATATCTGGCCATTACATACGAAAGTAATAAGCAATATAAGAAATCTCTCTACTTCTACAACGAAGCCCGCAAGAATCTTCTTGAGGATGATGACTTGGAACAAGCAGCCCGCCTCCTTCATAGCATAGGCAATATCTATAATCTACGCCTGAATGACTACCTTGGTGCACTGAAATTTTATAACCAGGCGCTGGAGGAACTCCAGACCTCTGATGATAAAAATATTACTATAAACATCCGGATTGACCGATCTAATACGCTTATCGTCATCGGAAGAATTCAAGAAGCAATCTCGAGCCTGCGGAAGATAATATTAGCTATGTCTCAGGATAAAAATATGGATTCAGGAAGTTGGAGTAGAGCTGCCATAATTTTAGCAAATGCATACTACAGGTCAGGACAGTATCAAACCTCAAAGATCCTCCTAAAAGATATTCGAAGTCGGATCCATCTAATACCAAATGAAAGAAAAAGAGAAATTATCAGTTTAGATTCGACAAACCTAGAGGCTATGGTGCAAGCAAAACTTGGTAATTTTAATACAGCAATCAAAATATTCGAG
>MDTC01179560.1_pt1 | contig 11959 bp, 10 predicted proteins | sample 811181 | NCBI WGS metagenome assembly MDTC01 (sample SAMN05326644, study PRJNA326480) | marine metagenome | isolation source: seawater | place: Pacific Ocean: North | collected 2011
GGCTGGCTGCTGCAGGGTGCAGAAGCGTTGAATGATAGGGGCGATGATTTTGCTGGGCTGTCTGTATGACTGATCCGCTGCAGCCACAGTCAGCCTCGGCAGATGGCGCTGTGCTGAGGCATTTGCCGGTACTGTTGGTCGAAGTGTTGCATGCGTTGGCAATCCAAAAAAACGGTGTATATGTTGACGCGACCTTTGGACGCGGTGGCCATTGTCAGGCGATGCTGGCGGAGTTGTCTGATCGGGGGCAGGTGATAGCGCTTGATCGAGATCCCCAAGCCATCACTGCGGCGGAAAAATTGCGAACCCAAGAGCCGCGATTGCAGGTGTTTCGGGCGCGATTTTCTGAACTTGGCGAAGTACTCGGTGGGTGTGGGCTTGCGGGCGCAGTTCAAGGCGTCCTGATGGATGTAGGCGTTTCCTCTCCGCAGGTAGACGATCCTGATCGGGGCTTCAGCTTTAGGCATTCGGGCCCACTGGATATGCGCATGGATCCGAGTCAGGGTGTTGATGCTGCGCAATGGCTGAACAGTGCGGATGAAGAAGTTATCGCCAATATAATTTGGCGCTATGGTGAGGAGCGGCGGGCTCGACGGATCGCCAAGGCCATCGTTGCTGCTCGGCCGTTAAGTACAACTCAAGGTTTAGCTGAAGTGGTGGCCGCTTGCGTGCCGCGCGGCAATGCCAAGTCAACTAAACACCCTGCGACTAAAACCTTTCAAGCTGTGCGAATTTTCATCAACGATGAGTTGCAAGAATTGCAGGAGGGTCTGCACGTCGCTTTTGACAGTTTGGCCTTAGGCGGTCGACTTGCTGTGATCAGTTTTCACTCGTTGGAAGATCGGCAGGTCAAACAGACGTTTAAGGCGCTGTCGCAACCGGCGGTGTTGCCGCGGCGCCTGCCTGTTCAGGATCTACATGCCGCTGTCCGTGGTCGGCTCGTCTGCGGTCCGATTCGTGCAGGCCAAGGCGAACTTGATGTTAATCCTAGGGCGCGCAGCGCGACGTTGCGTGTGATCGAGCGGGTGGCCTGAATATGGCGGTGAAGGCGCAGGAGCAAAAAACAACGCGCGGCCGTCGTCGTCGAGCGAAAGAGCAGCCTGCTGAACCCTTAAGCAAGGCGCTGTATCCGATGTTTGTCGTTGTTGGATTACTTGTTGCGATCGTGTTTTCTGCCCTAGAGACCGTTGATTCGGCCCATCGTATGCGCAGTCTTTATCAAGAATTGGATCAAGTTCAGCGTCAGCAAAACGAGTTATTGGCTGTGCACAGTAGGTTGCTTTTGGAACGTGGTGCCCGTGCAAGTTTGAACGAGGTAGAACGGGCGGCGGAGCAGGAATTAGATATGCATTTTCCGCCGTTGACCGAGCCGGATCTGCGATGAAAGCTTGGCGCCATTACTTTGTTCTGGGCCTGTTTTTAATTGCAGTGGCCGCACTGTCGACTCGTGTGGTTTTCCTAGGTGTTACCGAACGTGCTTTTTTACAGCAAGAGGGTGATGCTCGGTCGGTCCGTCGCGAATCTATTCCTGCGTTGCGGGGAGTAATTTATGACCGAAACGGCGAAGCCTTGGCTGTCAGTACACCCGTCTATGCGGTATCAACCAATCCGCGTAAAGCAAATTTTAGCGCGCCGCAGTTTGCAGCGATGTCGGAGGTTCTAGACATTCCCCAAGCGGAGCTTGAACGTCGTGTGCGGACGCATGCGGACAAGCAGTTCGTGTATTTAAAGCGCCATGCTGGATGGGATATGAGCCAACGATTAGACGGGTTGGGCATTCCCCATTTGGAGCTGCGTCCAGAATACCGCCGTTATTATCCGTCGGCGGAGATTGCGGCTCACGTTACCGGCTTGACGGATATTGACGATCAGGGCATCGAAGGCGTGGAGCTGGCATTTGAGCGTAATTTACGAGGAGAACCCGGCGCTAAAGTCGTGCTAAAGGATCGCCGTGGTAATTCAATTCGAGACTTGGACTATTTGGCGCCGCCTAGATTTGGCCAGGATGTGAGTTTGAGCATAGACCTGCGTCTGCAATATATCGCCTATCGTGAATTGAAATCAGCCGTTCAGGTGCACAAGGCTGAGTCCGCTTCGTTGATTATGGCCGACGCAAAGACGGGGCAAATTTTAGCGCTGGTCAATCAGCCTTCTTACAACCCAAACGACATTGCAGGCCAACTCGCGGGTATGCGCAATCGCGCGGTGACAGATTCCTACGAACCCGGTTCAACGGTGAAGCCGTTTACCGCGATGGCGGCGTTGGAGTCTGGTCGCTACGACACAGAAACAGTCATCGATACCTCGCCGGGATATTTTCGTGTCGGCGGCAAGTTGATTCAGGACCCTATCAATCGCGCCTCTTTGTCTTTGGCTAAAGCGATTCAAAAATCCAGTCAGGTAGCTATTGCTAAGGTGGCGTTAGACCTAGAAGAACAGGCGGTTTTCGATGTTTTGGCCCGGGCGGGTATCGGCGATTTTGTCAGTTCCGGTTTGCCTGGAGAGGCCATGGGCCGACTGAATAATAGTCAGTTGCGCTACCCGGTGGTGCGGGCGACGTTAGCCTATGGTTATGGTTTGTCGGTAACGCCGCTGCAGCTGACAAGAGCCTATTTGACGCTCGCCAGTGGTGGTAAGCGCATGCCGCTGTCGATATTGAAGCAAGACCGACGCATTGAAACTGAGCAAGTCTTTGACCCTGAACATGTCAGCGACGTCTTGGCGATGATGGAATTAGTGACGTCGCAAGCCGGCACAGCTTCCCAGGCGGCTGTGCCCGGATATCGTGTGGCCGGTAAAACGGGTACCGCGCGATTAGTTGGTAAGCAGGGCTACGATGATGAGAGGCACGTCGCATGGTTTGCCGGCATGGTGCCGGTGTCTGATCCCCGCCTAGTGATGGTGGTCTTGGTCAATGAGCCCAGATCTGGTGTGAACAGCGGCGGTGGAGTGGCGGCGCCTATTTTTAGTCGGGTCGCGGAGCGCAGCGTACGGCTAATGGGTATTGCGGGCGACGTGCAGCGGCCGTTGTTCGCCGAGCAGACCCAAGGCCGTCGTCCATCCGATGTAGGTGGCGGATTGTGACGTTAGGTGAGCTAATAGAAGACCCTAATTGGTCCGCAGTGGCAGTATCCGGCATCAGTGAAGACTCGAGAACGGTGCAGCCGGGCGATTTATTTATTGCTGCCAGTAAGCTTCCGGAGCAGCGTGTGCTGCACGTGCAAGAGGCTCTGGCGGCGGGCGCCGCGGCGGTGTTAGTGCCCGAACCAATGAATCTGCAGGCGCCAGTGCCTGTAGTACCGCTCGGTGACTTAGCCGCTCGCAGAAGTGAAATAGCGTCGCGCTATCACCAACACCCCAGCAGCGAATTGTGCTGTATCGGCATAACCGGTACGAACGGTAAGACCTCTATTGCTTGGCATATCACGGACTTAAGTCAACGGCTCGGAGTGTCGGCCGGTTACTGCGGCACCCTTGGCTGGGGTGCGTTGGATCAGCTTCAGCCCTCGCAGTTGACGACGCCGAGCGCTGTGGCTTTGCAGGGCTATTTGGCTGCGATGCAAACACGAGGCGCATCTCGCGTGGCCATGGAGGTGAGTTCTCATGCCTTGGATCAAGGTCGTGTTGCGGCTGTGCAATTTGACGTTGCAGTATTTTCGAATCTAAGCCGTGATCATTTGGACTATCACCAAACTGTCGAGGCGTACAAAGACGCAAAGGCAAAGCTGTTCCAGCACTGGCCTTTAGCGGCCGCGGTGATCAACAGTAATGATCCGGTGGGTCGTGAGTTCGTTTGCACGAGTCGTGCGAATGAGGTGATCAGTTACGGTACTCACGGCGACGTCAGTTGGCATAGCCAAGCTGTGCGTCAGGGCATGCGGGTAACGTTTTCGACGCCATGGGGCGGCACCGAAACGGTGATGCCCGTTGCCGCTGAGTTTGCGGTGGCTAATGTGGCGGCCGCGATGGCGGTGCTGCTGAGTCTAGGGCACAGCCTGCATAGAGTAACGGAAGCTGTGGAGATCATGGCGCCGGTGCCAGGGCGTATGCAGGTGGTAGATGGCGGCTCGAAGTGGCCTCGGGTTGTCGTCGACTATGCGCACACGCCGGACGCGGTTGAAAAAGCTTTGGCGGCTCTGCGGCCCCAGTGTCGGGGTGATCTAATTTGTGTTGTTGGGTGCGGCGGTGACCGTGATCGCGGTAAGCGCGCACAAATGGGTCATGCTGCTGCAAAAGGTAGCGACCGCGCTTGGTTCACGTCGGACAATCCGCGCAGTGAGGATCCCGAGCGCATCTTGGATGACATGGTCCGTAGTTTGGGCGGGCCCAAGCTTGAGCGTGTCCGCAGCGAGGTGAATCGCGCTCAGGCGATTGCTGCTGCATTGGCGAGTGCCTGTCCAGATGACGTCGTGCTTATTGCTGGCAAAGGACATGAACAAACCCAAGAAATTAACGGTCAATTCCTTCCCTTCAGCGACTTTGCGGTCGTTCATGAAATCCAAAACGAGAACAGCTGATGTTGCTATGGCTCACTGAATATCTCTCTGAATTTGTTCGCGGGTTTGCGGTATTTCAATATTTGACCTTTCGCACCATGGTGAGCGTAGTGACGGCCCTGTTGATGTCCTTGGTCATTGGGCCCGTGATGATCGCGCGTTTGGCGCGTGCGCAAATCGGCCAGACGATTCGCGACGACGGGCCTGCTTCGCACTTCAGTAAGGCAGGAACGCCGACTATGGGTGGGGCGTTGATTCTCGTTATTTTGGTGTTCACGACATTGCTGTGGGGTGATCTGACTAATCGCTATGTTTGGCTAGTAATTTTTGTCACTCTAAGTTTTGGCGTGATTGGCTGGGTCGACGACTATTTAAAAATTTCGCGAAAAAATACTAAGGGGCTAATCGCGCGCTGGAAGTACCTGTGGCAGTCGGTGTTTGCGCTCTTGGCGGCTATTTATCTCTATTCTGCAGCGCAGTCGCCGGTGGAAACCACCTTATATGTGCCATTCTTTAAGTCCATTGCGGTGCCCTTGGGTATTGGCTTTGTGTTGCTTAGCTATTTGATGATCGTTGGCATGAGTAACGCGGTGAATTTAACGGACGGGTTAGATGGGCTAGCGATCATGCCGGCGGTGATGGTCGGAGCGGCGCTCGGTTTGATTGCCTATGTGGCGGGCAACACGGAATTCTCGTCCTACCTGCAAATTCCCTATGTCGCCGGAGCTGGCGAATTAGCCGTTTTTTGCGGAGCATTAATCGGCGCGGGGTTGGGGTTCTTGTGGTTCAACACGTATCCCGCACAGATCTTTATGGGGGATGTTGGCGCCTTGGCCATCGGTGCGGCGCTCGGATTGGTGGCGATCATTGTCCGCCACGAGATTGTGGTATTGATCATGGGCGGATTGTTTGTTCTAGAAACCGCCAGCGTCATTATTCAGGTGGCTTCTTTTCGGCTCACGGGGCGACGTGTTTTTCGCATGGCGCCTATTCATCATCACTTTGAGCTCAAAGGTTGGCCCGAACCTAAAGTGATTGTGCGATTTTGGATCATTACGTTAGTTTTGGTGACCATTGGCTTATCAACATTGAAGCTTAGATAAGTATGGCGGCGGTTCATGCAATCCTCGGATTCGGAGTAACAGGACAATCAGTGGCTAGGCACTTGCTGCGCAACGGTATCCCGTTTGTAGTTTTTGATACGCGGCCGGAACAATCGCTGTCGGATGAATTTCGTAGCCTTAAAGTGCATTGGGAGGTTGAGCATTGGTCTGAAACCCGGCTGCGCGAACACCTGAGCGATGTAGCTCGCCTAGTGGTCAGTCCGGGTGTGCGCTTAGATCTTGAACTGGTGCTGGTGGCTCGGGCCCTTGAAATGCCCGTCGTCAGTGACATTGATCTGTTCTTTGAAGCGACCAACGCTCCGGTTATCGGTGTAACTGGGACAAATGGCAAGAGCACTGTGGTCTCGCTGGTTGGCCATATATTTCACGGTTTAGGCGAAGAATGTGGGGTTGGCGGAAATATCGGCCTTGCCGCACTTGATTTGTTGATCAAGCCGCAGAATCGTTACGTACTTGAATTGTCTAGTTTTCAGTTAGAGCGTAGTGCTGTGCTGCCTTTCGCCGCGGCGACGGTGCTGAACATCTCCGATGATCATCTAGATCATCATGGTTCCCTGCAAAATTACCGCTGTGCGAAGTTGCGAATTTATCGTGGTGCTCAGCAGTGTGTGTTTAATCGTGGCGATGCGTTGACTCAGCCCATCGGCGCGGATCACAGGGTGAGCTTTGGGCTTGATGCCGCTGGCGATGCGAAGTCCTATGGTGTTGTGCGCGATGCGGGCACGACGTGGCTTGCCAAAGGCGATGAGTTAATTGTTCCGGTAGACGAATTGCCGCTCAAGGGTGCCCATAATCTGCTCAATATCATGGCGGCTCTGGCGCTGCTCGATCCTCTTATAAGCGCCCGCGAAGCGGCGCCGGTAGCGACTCGATTTACAGCGCTGGAGCATCGCTTCCAGTCTATTAAGACCTTGGACGGCGTGAGCTATGTGAACGATTCAAAGGCGACTAACGTTGGCGCTACGTTGGCGGCGCTGCAAGGTTTGAACCCAGCGACGCGAGTAGTTTTGATTGCTGGCGGCGATGCCAAAGGGGCAGATTTGTGGCCATTAGCCGAGGTTTTGGCCGCGTCTGCTGCAGGCGTCGTTGCTCTGGGTAAGGATTCAGCTGCATTGGCTGCGGTGGCTAAATCGGTCGGTGTGGACTGCATCCAAGTTGCAAATATGGGCGAAGCTGTTGTGGCGGCGCGACGGATGGCGACAGGAGCAAATATGGTTTTACTTTCACCCGCCTGTTCGAGCTTAGATATGTACCGTAATTTTTCCGAACGGGGAGAGGTATTCGTAGAGGCAGTGCGAGGTTTGCGCAGTGATAGCAACGGTTAAAGGGACATTGTGATAGTGGCGGTTGTACACAATCCTTTCGTGGCGAGAAGCTTCACACAGCTGTTGTTGTGTTGGCTCGCGTTGCTCGCGTTCGGCCTAGTTATGGTGAGTTCGGCAGCGATTGCTCTTAATGGCAACTACGCAAATAAGCACTTGGTCTACTTGGTGATAGCGCTGTTGGCATTTCTGGTGACCTTTATTGTGCCGCTTAGAGTTTGGAACAGCTTGTATTTAGTAGGTTGGTTTGGAGCGCTGGTGTTCGCTGTCGTTGTATTGATGCCTGGTGTTGGACACACAGTAAATGGCGCGACCCGTTGGTTGCAGATTAGCGGACTTACCCTGCAGGCATCGGAGGTCGCGAAATTTGGCTTAATGATTTACTTAGCGGGCTACCTGCACCGTTACGGTGAGCAACTCAGTGTTGAGCCCGCCAAAATTTTTGTGCCCCTTGGCATGATAGCGGTTGTCGGTGGTTTGCTGGTGGTTGAGCCGGATCTGGGGTCTGCGGTGGTCATCGTCGCCGCATCGATCGCGTTGCTGTTTATAGGCGGCGCACAACTGCGTTACTTCCTATTGCTGTTGCTTGTGGCGGGAGGATTGCTTGCATTGTTGATCTGGCTGGAACCCTATCGTATGCAGCGTTTGGTGGCTTTTATTGATCCATGGGCCATGCCCTTTGATGGTGGTTATCAACTGGTGCAAGCACTCATTGCCTTTGGCCGTGGTGAATTGTTTGGCCTTGGTTTAGGCGAAGGTATACAGAAGCTTTATTATCTGCCGGAGGCCCATAATGACTTTATTTTTGCTGTTATTGCAGAAGAGCTGGGTGCTGTCGGAGCATTGACCTTGCTCGCTGTTTACAGCCTATTCATTATTCAGATTTTCTCGGTCGCGCGTGCGCAGTCCGAGAGTGGTGAATTGTTTGCTGGGTATTGTTGTTACTTCGTTGGCCTAATCTTTGCTTTTCAGCTGTTGATCAACTTGGGCGTAAATACGGGGGCTCTGCCCACCAAGGGGCTCACGCTGCCTTTTATTAGCTATGGCGGTAACAGCTTGATCATTTCTTCGGCGATGATCGGTATGGTTCTTCGTTGCGCCTACCCAAGAGAGGTTCCTCGTGGCTGAAACAGGACCTTTCCATATTCCAGAAATGGGCCGTATTCGACGAATTCACTTCGTCGGGATCGGCGGCGCGGGCATGTGTGGCATCGCTGAGGTGATGCTGAATCAGGGTTATCAGGTTTCTGGATCGGATATTGCCGAATCGGCGAGCACGTCGCGCTTGCAAACCAAAGGCGCTGAGATATTTCAGAACCACGATGCCCGTTGGGTAGAAGGCGTAGATGTCGTTGTGGTGTCTTCGGCAATTGATGAAAACAACCCAGAAGTGCAGGCCGCGCGAGCAGCCCTGATTCCTGTGGTACCACGAGCGGAAATGCTGGGTGAACTGATGCGCTATCGGCACGGCATTGCTGTGGCAGGCACCCACGGCAAGACTACTACGACCAGCTTGATCACGGAGATCTTTCGTTGCGCAGGCTTAGCGCCCACTTTCGTTATCGGCGGTATGTTGAACAGCGCGGGGACCAATGCAGAGCTAGGGCAGGGTCATTATTTGATTGCAGAAGCCGACGAAAGTGACGCCTCATTCTTGCGGCTGCAACCGATGACAGCGGTGATTACTAATATCGATCAAGATCATATGGCGACCTATGGCCACAGTTTTACCGAATTAAAGAAATCGTTTTTAGAGTTTGTTGCGCGCCTGCCTTTTTACGGTGCAGTGGCGATTTGTACTGACGATGCAGAAGCGCGCGCGCTCATTCCGATGCTCACTCGGCGGGTGATTACTTATGGCACCGACGAGGCCGCGGATTATCGGGCAACCAATGTTCAGGTGACTGGCGCGTCATGGTGCTTTGATGTGGAGCGGGGGCCGGTCAAACCAGCATTGCAGGTACGTCTGGGCATCCCTGGCCAACATAACGTGATGAACGCGCTTGCAGCCATCGCTATTGCCAGTGACGAAGGCCTTGCAGATGAAGCAATTGTGCAGGGTTTAGCCGAATTTGCTGGCGTTGATCGGCGGTTTGAAATTACTGCTACAGCGCATGTTGACGATACCGCCATTACTCTTGTCGACGACTACGGCCATCATCCAACGGAAGTTGAAGCGGTTATTGCAACAGCGCGGCAAGTTTGGCCTGAGCGTCGATTAGTCATGGTTTACCAGCCTCATCGGTTCTCGCGCACCAAAGATCTGTTTGACGACTTTGTGCGGGTGTTGTCGACGGTGGATGTGCTGTTGCTCCTTGATGTGTATGCGGCTGGCGAGAAAGCGATCGATGGTGCAGACAGTCGGTCGCTGATCGCGTCCATAAGACAGCGTGGACAAATCAATCCACTGCATGCCAAAGATACGACGGAAGCCATGCAGTTGTTACCGAATATTTGCGAAACCGATGATGTGGTGTTGGTGCAGGGTGCAGGTAATGTTAGTGCGTTGTCGAAAGCGTTGAGGGCGTTGCGTGATTAGACGAGTGGCAAAAACGTTCGTGGTTTTAAGTGTTGTGGTCGCCGGCATCGCCATATGGATAAAATTTGATCGTCCCATAAACACGATTGTGATCGAGGGCGATTTAACGTTGGCCGAGCAGGTGGCCATGCAAAAGCACATCGGCACTCTTGATCTACCGGGTATCTTAAGCCTAGCGCTGCCGCGATTAGAGACGCAATTACAGCAAATGGAATGGGCGCGCCGAGTCGACGTGCGGAGGCGCTGGCCAAACAAGCTGGTGATCTACGTATATAAAGAGAGTCCGGTGGCCCAGTGGGATGACCATACTTTCTTGTCGGCGGACGGAGATATCCTGCAGTTGCCCGATCAATACGATCAGCTGCCAAGGCTGTCGGCGCAGTTAAGTTCGCCGCGCGAAAGTATGGAGATCTTTCGGTTGTTGCAACAATATGCGGCACGACAGGGCTTGGAGATATTAGAATTAACCGAAACTGCACAGGGTGAGTGGCATGTGGGTTTTGAATCAGGCACGGTTGTGCGCTTAGGCGCTGTCGAATTAGAGGCGCGTATGAGTCGATTCTTGAGCGCCTATACCAACATTATTCAACAACAGCGGCGCCCGGTTGCCTATGTAGATGCCAGATATCCAAGTGGTGTGGCCGTTCGCTACAGTGAAATTGATGTGGCTAAATTTGATGCGCTTGTGCCAATTCAGGCGCAGAATTGGGGCCAAAGCACGGTCGCTAAACAAACCAACGGCAATTTAACTGACGGGCGCTAAGCATGGCTTTGGATGTAGCAAGACAAAAAATAGTGGCCTTAGATATTGGCACCAACAAGATAGCGACCATCGTGGCCGAGGTTGGCGACGCCGGCGAGTTAGAGATCATTGGTATTGGCACTCACCAATCTCGTGGATTAAAAAAAGGTGTCGTGGTCAACATTGAATCCACGGTGCAGTCCATTCAACGGGCGGTGGAAGAAGCGGAGCTTATGGCCGGCTGTGCGATCGAATCAGTTTATGCTGGGATCGCCGGCAGTCATATCAAAAGCCTTAATTCGCATGGCATCGTCGCTATCAGGGATCGTGAGGTCTACAGCCAGGACGTCGAGCGGGTGATTGATGCCGCCCAAGCTATGGCGATTCCGGCTGACCAAAAAATACTGCACGTATTGCCACAAGAATTTCTCATAGACGCTCAAGAAGGCGTTAAGGAACCGCTGGGCATGTCGGGTGTGCGTCTTGAAGCAAAGGTGCACATGGTCACTTGCGCGGTAAATGCTGCGCAAAATATTGAAAAGTGTGTCGAGCGGTGCGGCTTGCTAGTCAACGACGTTGTGCTTGAGCAATTGGCCTCCAGCTATTCGGTGCTGAGTGCTGATGAGCGTGATTTAGGGGTTTGCTTAGTCGATATTGGCGGTGGTACCACAGATATAGCGGTATTTACCGATGGCGCAATACGGCATACTGCAGTTATTCCTATCGCGGGAGATCAGGTAACTAATGACATAGCGATGGCGTTAAGAACGCCAACGCAAAACGCTGAAGACATCAAGATTCGTTATGCGTGTGCATTAACGCAGTTGGCTAGGCCAGATGAAGTGATAAAAGTCCCTGGTGTTGGCGATAAGCCTGATAGAGAATTGTCGCGTCAAACATTGGCTGAGGTGGTTGAGCCTCGCTATGACGAATTGTTTAAGTTAGTCCAGGCAGAGCTGCGCCGTAGCGGTTTTGAGCACCTGGTCGCATCGGGCATCGTGCTCACCGGAGGCGGTGCCAAGATGGAAGGTTTGATCGAGCTTGCGGAAGAAATTTTCCATATGCCGGTCAGTTTGGGGGCGCCACGAAATGTGGCGGGTTTGAAGGACATCGTAAGGAACCCAGTATTTGCTACAGGCGTAGGCCTGCTGCAGTACGGGTTGGACCAAGAGAAAGAAAAGCCGAGCAAACAAAGCGACCGTAAGAGTGGCATGTTGGCGAAGCTAAAAGGTTGGTTTAGTGAAAACTTCTAGCAGGAGAATACGATGTTTGAACTGGTGGATAGCGCGCCCCAAAGTGCGGTAATCAAAGTTATAGGGGTCGGTGGCGGCGGTGGCAACGCGGTCGAACACATGGTCTCGAAGCAAGTCAGTGGCGTAGATTTTATTGCCACGAATACGGATGCTCAAGCGCTGAAAGGCTTGGGTGCTCAAACCACGATGCAAATCGGCAGCAGTGTTACAAAGGGCCTTGGTGCTGGCGCCAATCCCGATGTAGGCCGTGCCGCTGCGTTGGAAGATCGCGACCGCATCGCGGAGCTGCTGAGTGGCTCGGATATGGTTTTCGTAACCGCGGGTATGGGCGGTGGCACGGGAACAGGCGCGGCGCCAGTGGTTGCAGAAGTTGCAAAGGAACTAGGGATCTTGACGGTTGCGGTGGTGACCAAGCCCTTCGATTTCGAAAAGCGTAAAAGTAACGCCGAACAAGGCATCAAAGAACTTGCTTCTCACGTGGAC
>MDTC01223734.1_pt1 | contig 11957 bp, 10 predicted proteins | sample 811181 | NCBI WGS metagenome assembly MDTC01 (sample SAMN05326644, study PRJNA326480) | marine metagenome | isolation source: seawater | place: Pacific Ocean: North | collected 2011
CGACTATATCGCAACAATTGCTCATCATTCATAAAAACAAAAAACCTTTAAATAAACTTAGTATGCCTAGCCACCGAGACTCTTGCATTCCCAGCAACATCTCGTAAACATTTAACATCAACAAAACCTGACTCTAAAAGAAAATTCTCCACACCCACACGCTGATTGTAACCATGCTCTAAAAGAAGCCATCCTTCAAGATTGAGCAATTTTTTTGCTATTCTAATAATCCGATACAGATCTGCAAAACCATTATTCTCTGATACTAGAGCGCGAATTGGCTCCCATGACAGGCTTGAACCAGAAAGATGGGCATCCTCTTTTGTCAAGTATGGTGGGTTTGCCAAAATTATGCGGTATCCGTCATTCGACTCAATAGGGAGAGGAAGGTTTTTATACCAATCGCCCTCTAAAAGGCGCACATTATTTAAGCCTAAAGCACGCGCATTATCAGCCGCGACCTCAAGGGCAGCAGGACTATTATCAACAGCGGAAATTTGCCATGAGGGCTTTTCATAAGCCAAACTAAGGCCTACGACCCCGCTCCCAGTTCCAAGATCTAAGACTTCAATCTGCTCATGCGTTGGCACGGGCAAAGCCAATGCAGCCCCAACTAAAAGCTCTGTGTCGGGTCGAGGTATCAAGACTGACGAATTAACTTTGAATTTTAATGACCAAAACTCGCAAAAACCAATAACATATTCAAGAGGCTCACCTGCATTCAATCTTTTAACACAGTCAGCGAACAAGGCCCACTGCGCTGACTTCACCACCCTATTTGGCCAAGCGTAGAGCGATTCGCGAGATACACCGATCACCTCACCCAAAAGCAATTCTATTTCAAGAGACCACAAACTCGCATCCCCGAATTGGAATTTTTTAGCCCATGCCAACGACTCAGAGACAGAGATCTCATCCGAAGACTCAGCAGGATGATGCAAATTCTTTTTCAACCCACAAGTGCCAGGTCTGCAAGTTGATCGGCCTGATGCTCGTTAATTAAAGGCTGTATAATTGTACCTAAATCGCCGGCCATTACTTCAGACAAATTGTATAAGGTAAGTTTTATTCGATGGTCCGTTACCCTGCCTTGAGGATAATTATAAGTTCGTATCTTTTCAGATCGATCACCACTACCCACTAATTTCCGCCGACTTTCAGACAACTCCTGTCGCTGAGCGGCCTCTGCTTGATCAAGCAGCTTAGACTGCAGTAGAGACATCGCCCGTGCGCGATTCTTATGTTGCGATCGTTCATCCTGACACTCAACCACTAAGCCCGAGGGCAAATGAGTCAATCTGATCGCCGAATCTGTTTTGTTAACGTGTTGGCCACCCGCTCCACTGGCGCGAAAGGTATCCACGCGGAGATCAGCCTTATTAACCTCAATGTGCTCGACCTCGTCCATTTCAGGCATGACGGCTACGGTACAGGCTGAAGTATGAACACGGCCCTGTGTCTCCGTATCGGGAACTCGCTGCACACGATGAGCGCCAGACTCAAACTTCAGTTTCTCAAAAACATTTTTACCCTCAATCCGCGCGATAACTTCCTTGTAGCCGCCATGCTCACCATGCTTTTCTGTCAGCAACTCCAATTTCCAACGATTAGCTTCAGAGAAGCGAATATACATTCTCAGCAAATCTCCAGAAAAAATCGCCGCTTCGTCCCCACCTGTGCCCGCTCTAATTTCGAGAAATACATTACAAGAATCTTTCGAATCTTTCGGCAACAGCAACTTTTCAAGTTGCAAGGTCAGCACCTCTATTCTTTCATTGCTTCTCTGTATTTCCTCGTCCGCCATCACCCGAATTTCAGGATCACTATCCTGCAGCATCCCTGACGCCTCGTCTTTATTGCTGAGCTCCAAAAGAAAATCATCAAAGCATTTCACCACATCTTCAAGCTCTGCATATTCCTTTGAAAACTCGCGAAAGCGACTCTGATCTGCTATGACTTCAGAGTCACTGAGCAGAGCCTCGAGCTCATTATACCGCTCTCTCAACTTATCAAGTTTATCCAGTATCGACTTTTTCATTTCTGATTCAGCCCCAGAAGCTCAGAAGTCAATTCAAAAGCCTCCTGCCGACCTTCCTCGCTAAATTTTTTTAATTGCACACTCGGCTCATGCGTAAGCTTGTTGGTTATTGAACGTGCGAGATTAGCCACCACTACTTCGGCAAGCTCTCCTTTCTCAAGGGCTTTGAGCGCCTTTTCAAGTTCTCTTTTTTGGATAGTGCTGGCTTTTGTTCGATATGCTCTTAATGTTTCAACTGCATTTAAGGAGCGTAGTGCACGAAAATGATTGTCTACACCTTTCTCAATAATTTCCTGAGCTTCAATTGCCGCATCAACTCGACTCCTAACACCATCAGTAACAACGCTCGAAATATCGTCAATAGTGTACAAATACGCATCAGCAATCTCGCCTACCTCCTCTTCAACGTCTCTTGGCACCGCAAGATCGAGAAATAAGATTGGTCTGTGCTTACGCACCCTCAGAGCACTCTCAGCAATACCTTTTCCAATAAGGGGAAGTTGACTATTAGTGGAGGTCACCACAATGTCTGCGCTTTCTAATTCAGAGGGCACTTCCGATAACAAAACCGATGATGCATTATGCTGCTTCGCTAATTGTTCAGCATTTTCCAAAGTGCGATTCGCAACTGTTAATTTGGCAACGCCCTTTTGAGAAAGATGCTGCATAACTAAATCATTCGTCCGGCTTGCACCCAGCAGCAGTACATTTAGAACGTTTAGATTTGAAAAAATTCTTTCAGACAAAGTCACAGCTGCATAAGCTATAGAAACTGGATTCTTCCCAATGGCTGTCTCTGTTCTTACTTTCTTTGCTACGAAAAACGCGTCTTGAAACGCTCTTCCAAGTCCTGAGCCTGTAACGTTTTCTTCTTGTGAAACCGCAAAAGCAGATTTAATCTGTCCAAAGATCTGCGGTTCTCCCAAAATCATAGAGTCTAATCCCGACGCTACACGCATTAGATGCTTAACTGCTTCTCTACCTTCAGAGCTATAACAACAAGACAATAACTCAGTTTGTTCAATATTATGAACCCCTGAGAGCCACTTGAGCATCACCCGCCTAAACTGGTCAAGGTCGGTGTCTTCCGGTGCTGCGCCTCGTGATAAGGTCTCTGCAACCTTAAAGGTGCATTCGACATACACCTCCGTTCGGTTGCAGGTCGATAATATAACAGCACCCTCAGCCGAAAGGAGTACCTCAATATCTCGAAGAGCAGATTTCACTACCTCAGGTGCAAATACCACTTTTTCTCGAACCGAAATCCCTGCGGTAGTATGATTTATGCCAATTAAAAATATTGCCATCAATTAACCATTATTTGAGCCGAAAATGTTTGAGGACTCGCGGACGTTAGCTAAATAAATAATCTGACGCAGTATGTTACTCGATATCAAGGACCGTTCCCATCATTAGGAAATCATCTAAAATTAGCCGCCCACATATCAAAAACTGATACACTACACCTAGCAAGATAAGTACACGATAAGAAAATACACCGATTTCAAGTTACAAAGAGAGCTGAAATTGACAAAACGGGCCCATTACATAGCACTAAATATCATCAGAGGTTGGGTTCTTACCGGGATCGTTTTGTCGACATTTGTCGGCTGTGTGACGCGAGAGACCCAAGTATTTCAACCGCCAGCTGAGTCTCCAGTCGACGATTCCTTTACAAGAACATCTGAAGACAAATTGATTGCAAGCACTGCTGTTATAAGCTCAGACGTCCTCTATAAGACCATCGTTAGCGAGCTTCATGCCAATAGGGCCGAGTTTGACGAGGCGGGAGAGAACTACCTAGACCTAGCACTTCAAACTAAAGACTTAGGTATTCTTCGGCGCGCAATTCAATTTGCTACGCTCAATGAGGATCAAAACGCGCTAATGCAGCTCGCCTTATTATGGAGTGAAATTGACCCATTAAATTCTCGGCCGCGCAGAATGCTTGCCAGTCTCACCTTAGAATCTGGTGCCTTAATGCAATCACTATTGCATATGGAGCGCATTCTTGAGTTAGGCGAAGAAATCGATTTTTCTGTTCTCTCCAGCAGAACTGGAGAGATGAGCGATGCATCGAGAGATCTGCTACTTAACCAATTGACCATCCTTGCAAAAAAGTTCCCGACAGACACTTCAGTTATTATAGCAATGACTCAGCTTCTCGCTCAAAACAATGAGTTTGAAGAGGCGCTTGAGCAATTAGCGAATTTTAATAAAATTATTCCTCTTACACCCCGAATATTCTTATTAAAAGCTGAAATCTTGAACAGACTGAACAATCCAGAGAATGCGCTTAAAACGCTAAAGGATGGAACAAGAACGTTCAAGGAGGACATACCTTTAAGACTCAACTATGCGAGGATGTTGGTCCGTCAAAATAGATTCAAAGACGCGATAACGGAGTTCGGAATTGTATTAAAACAAGACCCTGATAATCACGGCGCCAGGTTCTCGCAGTCCCTGATATTCTTAGAGACCGAAGCTTTCAAAAAAGCAGCGACTGCATTTAATTTTTTAATCGCATCAAATCAGCGCGTTGAAGAAGCGACGTATTATCTTGCTTACAGTTTAGAAAATCAGGATCTAATTGAAGAAGCTATCCTTAAATATCAAAGTATCCCTTCATCCGCTCAAAACTTTATTGCTTCGCAACAACAGGCAACACGCTTGTTAATAGCCCAAGGGGAATTTGAAAAAGCACATGAAGCATTGTTACAAAGCTCGAAGGGCCAACCCCAACTGCAAATCGTATTTATTACAATGGAAAGCAGACTTTTGCTTCAGTCTGATAACGCCGACCGCGCTAAAAAGCTCATCGACGCGAGTTTAAATCGCTTCCCGGGAGAAATAGAACTTCTATTTGCGCGAGTTCTCTATTTTGATTTGATTGGCGACGCTCAAAATTCAGAAAAAGATCTAAAGCAGATTATTCGTATTCAACCTGACGACTCGAGAGCTCTAAATCACCTGGGCTACATGCTGGCTACTCAGACATCGCGTTTCGAGGAGGCCAACGCCCTTATCGAGCGAGCTATTAGGATTTCTCCTGACGACCCAGCAATAATAGATAGTTTAGCTTGGGTGCAATACAAATTAGGGCGCTACGAAACAGCTCTTAAAAACATTGCTCGAGCATATGAACGTTTCCCCGATCCGGAAGTCGCATCTCATATGGGAGAAATTTTATGGGCACTCAATCGCCGGCAGGACGCGAATAAGATCTGGGGTCAAGCACTAGAGCAAAATCCAAATAGCGCGATTATTATAGAGGCGATGGAACGATTACAAAGTCACTGAGAAGCCTCATAGTGTCTGCTGTTCTACTGAGTGTATGGACCGGCTGCTCATCGACCCGCGAAATTGTCCAATCCCCGAGCTGGAGTGACGTTCAAATCAGAGCACAGCAGCTTAACTCTTGGCAGCTCTCAGGCCGGGTTAATGTAACTTATGATAATGAATCCCACACGCCAAGAATTCGATGGTCTCAGATGGGAGAAGATTTTAATATCCGCCTATGGGGCACTTTTAATATTGGCAATACCCTATTAGCCGGAAATTCTGAAGGCGTCACGATTACGCAAGACGGGCAAACTAAGGCTGCGGAAACACCAGAAAAACTGCTGCTCGAGTTTCTCGGTTATGAGGTACCAGTGTCTTTCATGCATTATTGGGTTAGAGGAATTCCCTCCCCAACATCTCAAGCACAGCTCCGTTACTCGGAAGATGGACGACTAGCTCAGATCATTCAAAATGAGTGGATCATAGATTATATTGATTTTCGACAATACCAAAACCTTTTCCTCCCGAGGCGCATAGAAGCCAATCATGAGAGGAGAAAAATTAAAATTCGACTCATTGGCTTACGATGGGAAATTTAAAAAACCACATAACTTGCTCATACCAAAACACAAACTCATGAAAATAGAAAGCTCTGAGGCACCTCACAAGCTCACCCTCTTATCACCAGCAAAACTAAATTTATTTCTACATGTATTAGGTCGCAGGAGCGATGGTTATCACGAACTTCAAACTTTATTTCAATTGCTAAACTACGGAGATACTCTAACTTTTGAACTGGCTCCCCCAGAACAGATCGAGTTTTGCATTTCAAACGAATCAACCGCTCAAATTGATCTGTCTCAGATTCCAGTCGAAAAGAATTTAATACTACGCGCTCAACAGATTTTAAAGGGTAATGCGAAGTCTTTAAAATATGGCATCAAAATTGCTCTTGAAAAGAGGATCCCTGTTGGTGGCGGTCTAGGTGGCGGAAGCTCAAATGCTGCAACAACCCTGATAGCCCTCAATAAACTCTGGCAAACTGGATTTTCTCGCAATGAGTTAGCTGAAATGGGACTTGCGTTGGGAGCCGATATTCCTGTTTTTATTCATGGCCATACTGCTTGGGGTGAGGGAGTGGGAGAGATCTTAACTCCGACAAAATTACCTAAAAAATTCTTTCTAGTGGCTACTCCTAACTGCACAGTTCCGACACATCGCATTTTTTCTCATGAACAATTGACACGGAACACTCAACCCATCAAAATGTCCGATTTTCAGAGTAGCGAAACGGCTAATGACTGCCAATTTGTTGTATCCATGCTCTATCCAAGGGTAGCTGAGACGCTGATTTGGCTGGAAAACTTTGGGCCTGCAAGGATGACTGGAACGGGTAGTAGCGTATTCGCAACATTTGAATCCTTAATGGAAGCGGAAAAAGTGCTGAAAACATTGCCTGAAGATATTGCCGGCTTCATTGCCGAGGGCATAAACTCCCTAAACGAAAGCATTTAAAGCGAGCTGTTTTTGTTATAATACGGAAAACACTAAAATTGATACTAGCTCAACGATACGAGAAACTTTTGGGGTGTCGCCAAGTGGTAAGGCACTAGGTTTTGATCCTAGCATGCGCTGGTTCGAATCCAGCCACCCCAGCCATATTTACGTTAGATAAAAATCGAAGTATAAGAGCCGAACAAAACCATAGTAAACCAGTTGGATAACCTTATAGTTCGTCCAATAACGCACTAACCGTAACCTCTCCCAACGAGGAAATCTTTGATGCCGAATAATCTAATGGTTTTTAGTGGAAACGCAAACAAACCACTATCCAATGCTATTGCCAAAAACCTTGGGTTACCTCTTGGCAACGCTGTTATCGGAAAATTTAGCGACGGTGAAATAACCGTCGAGCTCAACGAGAACGTCCGAGGAAAAGACGTTTTCATTATTCAACCAACATGCTCACCGACTAACGACAGTATTATGGAACTTCTGCTTACTGCGGACGCTCTTCATCGCGCATCAGCTAACAGGATTACTGCCGTTGTTCCTTACTTTGGCTACGCCAGACAAGACAGAAGAGTTCGCTCAGCAAGAGTAGCAATTAGCGCAAAGGTAGTTGCTGACATGATCAGTGGCGTTGGTATAAATCGCGTCCTGACTGTTGACCTCCACGCCGAACAAATCCAGGGATTCTTTAGTATACCAGTCGACAACGTTTACGGCTCGCCCGTACTAACCGACGACATCGAAGTTCAGCGGTACAAGGAACTTCTTGTAGTTTCCCCCGACATAGGCGGAGTAGTGAGGGCCCGCGCTGTGGCGAAACGCCTTAATGTAGACTTGGCGATCATTGACAAGCGACGCCCGTCTGCTAACGAAGCCCAGGTAATGAATATTATTGGCGATGTAAAAGAACGAACGTGCATTATCGTCGATGACATGGTGGACACGGCGGGAACGCTCTGCAAGGCTGCTGATGCTTTAAAAGAGCATGGCGCGGCGAGCGTAATTGCATATTGCACCCACCCCGTGCTATCAGGCCCTGCGATTAGCAATATCGAGAACTCCAGCATCGATTCATTAGTCGTAACGGACACCATCCCACTTAACAGCGAAGCCGCAGACTGCAAAAAAATCAGACAGCTTTCTATGGCCCGTTTGCTTGCCGAGTCGATCCGAAGGGTAAGCAATGAAGAATCCATCAGTGCGATGTTTGATAATACCTAACCACTCATTTCTTTGATATACTGCCGCGCTGCTAATCAGCTCCAGCAATAGCATATTTATAACCCCTTAATTTGGCCGGTCGCAGGCCTGTTAAGGATCCTTAAAAATAAAAGCCTAGGAGACAAAACATGTCTACTGAAGATTTTTTATTAGATTGCGAGGTCCGAACGGATGTCGGGAAGGGTGCGAGCCGCCGCCTACGACGTTTAGACAACAACATCCCAGCCGTCTTGTATGGCGGAGGTAAAGAAACTGTTTCACTGACCATCCCCCATAAAGACATTGCAAAAGCTATTGAGAGCGAGGCCTTCTTCGCTCACATCATTACGCTAAATATCGCTGGCAAATCAGAAAAAGCAGTCATTAAAGACTTACAACGTCACCCAGCAAAGCCCTTTGTTTTGCATGCCGACTTTCTGAGAATCGACGACAAAAAATCTATCCAAATAAAAGTACCACTTCATTTTATCAACGAAGATCGTTGTGTTGGCGTGAAAATTGGTGGCGGTAATATTCAGAAAACACTTACCCAAATCGAAGTCGAGTGCCTACCTCAAAACTTACCAGAGTACATCGAGGTCGATATGCTGGACGTGGAAGTCGGCACCACACTTCACCTCTCTGACATAACCCTCCCGGACAAGGTAACCAGCGTTGCGCTGAGCCATGGCGAAGACAACGATTATGCGATAGCCTCAATTGTTGTTCCACGCGGTGAGAAGACCGCTGAAGGAGCTGAAGAAGGTGACAGTGAAGGTAGTGATTCTGGGGAGTCTACTGAAGAGGACAAAGGTTAAGGGTTTTTAACCTTTACTTAAAAAGGGGCTGCAAGTGACCGCAGCCCCCTTGGTTCAAGGCTACCCTCTAAGCTATTTTCTGAAGAGGCGCAGCCCCCTACATAATAACGAATCGTTATTTTATTGGGTAGCAACATGTTGAGTAGCAAAATAAACCTCATTGTCGGACTGGGCAATCCTGGGATAAAACATGAAGCCGATCGACACAACGCCGGGTTAATATTCCTTCGACAGCTTTGCCTTGCTTTTGGCGGGAAGTTAAGTGGCGAGAGCAAATTTTTTGGCGAATTTGGAAAAATAAGCATAAACACTCAAGAGGTCCGTCTACTTTTCCCTACTACCTTTATGAACGCCAGCGGGAGGTCAGTTGCTTCGGTAGCACAATTCTATAAGCTCTCGCCAGAGAATATTTTGGTCGCTTATGACGAAATAGATTTCGAGGCTGGCGTCACCCGATTTAAACAAGGAGGCGGCCACGGAGGACACAATGGAATTAGAGACATTATTAGTGCGCTAGGTGGTGAGAAGAACTTCCATCGGTTGCGGATAGGTGTAGGGCACCCTGGCAATAAGGCCTTAGTCGCGAACTATGTCTTGGGACGACCTTCTCAGTCTGAGTCAAAATTAATCCACCAAAATATTGAAGACAGCATAAAAGTAATCCCTGACGCCGTTGCTGGACAATGGGAAAAAGCAATGAAATTGCTACACAGCAATTAAACTTGTTGTGCTTTATAAGAAAATCGTACTAATCGAAAGAGAGTTACACTTATGGCGGTAAGATGCGGAATAGTTGGACTTCCAAATGTTGGCAAGTCAACACTTTTCAATGCCCTAACTAAAGCCGGAATTGCGGCGGAAAACTTTCCGTTTTGCACCATCGAACCAAACTCTGGAATAGTCTCGATCCCGGATCCTCGACTTGATCAAATCAGCGAGATCGTCGAGCCTTTAAAAAAGATACCGACCACCGTCGAGTTCACGGACATAGCCGGACTGGTCGCCGGAGCATCAAAAGGAGAAGGTTTAGGAAATCAGTTCCTCGCAAATATTCGAGAAACCGATGCGATCGCTCATGTAGTAAGGTGCTTTGAAGACAGCAACGTTATTCATGTAGCCGACCGAGTAAATCCGGCCGAAGATATCGATACTATTAATACTGAATTAGCGTTAGCGGATCTTGAAAGCGTTGAGAAATCTATCGACCGAACGAGCCGCGTTGCAAAAAGCGGGGACAAGGATGCGAAGAAAAAACTTCAGCTATTAGAAAAACTCAAGACACACCTGGACGAAGCCAAACCAGTGCGGACACTTGACCTTGATAAAGAAGAGTCTTTTGATACTCAGAGCCTAAACCTACTCACTGCCAAGCCAGTAATGTATATCGCAAACGTTGACGAGAACGGTTTTTCGGGAAACGAGCATCTTGATACGGTTAAAAAAATTGCCGGTGAAGAACAAGCCCAAGTCGTTACGATTTGCAACAAGCTCGAGGCCGAAATTGCTGAACTAGAGGACGCTGAGAAGCTTGAATTTTTAGAAGACCTCGGCTTACAAGAAGCGGGACTTGATCGGGTGATTAGAGCAGGCTACATTCTTCTCGGTCTTCAGACGTACTTCACGGCAGGACCAAAAGAAGCGAGAGCTTGGACGATAAAGCAAGGAGCACGTGCACCCAAAGCTGCTGCCGCAATTCATACAGATTTTGAAAAAGGATTCATCAGGGCAGAGGTAATAGGATTCGATGACTACATTGAAGGAAAAGGTGAAGCAGGCGCCAAAGATGCGGGCAAATGGCGACTTGAAGGAAAGGAATATATTGTCCAAGATGGAGACGTTATCCACTTTAGATTCAACGTCTAATCATTGACAAAGGTTATTTAAATCGCCAGAATTCGCGACCTTATCTGCTAATATAGAAAGAAAATCAACGTCTTCAGCAGATAAAACTTTGAAACATGGCTACGTAGCTCAGCTGGTTAGAGCACAGCATTCATAATGCTGGGGTCGGTGGTTCAAGTCCACCCGTAGCTACCACTTTCGCAAAAAACAGTGGTATGGCCACTGTTTTTTATACCCAAAGACAAAAACCTTTAACAAACGCGAGCTCATTTCCCTGGTTTAAAGGCCAATAATACATTGCCGGCGACTTGACGGAACTGACCGTAACCCGAGCCCACAAAAACCATACCCGACCCTGCGGCGATAGAGTGGCTGTCAATCGAACCGCCGTAACCCTTCACACCGTTGACAGTTTCATAATCCTTCACCGTGTCATATTCAAAAATTAGCTCGCCCGAATCTGAGTTAAATACAAATAATCTTCCATCGAGTCCACCGGTAATCACTGCTCCGTCAACAGACAGTGGTGTGGCCGAGAATCCGTACATTGAATCACAGCGCCGAAGCCGCTTGCTTCGCTGATCATTGCATTTGGATTGAACCTCGTAAGACCAGCTTGGCTCACCGGTGCCAACAAAATAAGTATATAGCCCCGGGCGAGTATTTTGATTCATGCCTGCGGGGTCGTTAATAGTCATAAAAGCACGCTCAGAATTGGTAGCGATACCCCAGTGATTCCCGCCTAACGCTGTTCCCTCCCCTACTCGCTGATTCCATATCAATGCCCCTGTGTCAGGGTTTAGTGCCCATAGATCGCCCGACTTTTGACCAGCAACGAGAATGTCCCTGCCCTCCGACTCGACCAAAATAGCGGGACCTCCAAAGTCAAAGTCCACAGAGTTAGTGTCGTCTAAGATAATGCAGTTTGGACCGCCGTTGGTGCACCCATAATTCCACATGTCATTCTCAAGTGCCTGAAAAACCCAGTTAACCTCGCCGCTCTCAATATTAAGAGCAATAATTGCATCACTCGTATTGGTGGTAGGATGCGAGGTGTTTTCGCCAGTAGTCACATAAATCTGACCGCGCTCGGCGTCCACCGTCGGTGTGGTCCAGATAGGCGCTCCTGACGGGCCACGCTGTTTGATGCCGGTGGAACTGACCTGTCCAGTATATTCAGCTGCGGGCATGGTGTGATATTCCCAAAGCTTTTCACCAGTACGCACATTAAGAGCAGTGACAGCACCATGGTTTTCACAACATTC
>MDTC01114865.1_pt1 | contig 11956 bp, 11 predicted proteins | sample 811181 | NCBI WGS metagenome assembly MDTC01 (sample SAMN05326644, study PRJNA326480) | marine metagenome | isolation source: seawater | place: Pacific Ocean: North | collected 2011
CATCTTATGCGCAAAATAAATTAGGATGGAAAACTAAAATTGATCTAAAAGAAATGATTAGACTTATGGTTAATTCTGATATGAAAATCGCAAAAGAAAAACAAATCTTAAAATCACAGAAATTTTAACATTTTTTATTCAAATTAAATGAACAATAAAAGAATATTTCTTGCAGGACATAATGGAATGGTAGGCTCGTCTATTCTTAGAGTTTTACAAAGAGATTATAATAATGAAATTTTTACTGTTAACAAATCAGATCTTAATTTACTTGATTTATCGAATGTTAAAAAATATCTAAGTGAAATTAATCCTGACGTAACTATCATTGCTGCAGCAAGAGTTGGTGGAATCGGAGCAAATGAAAAATTCCCTGTTCAATTTTTATATGAAAATTTAACTATTCAAAATAATCTCATAAGCAGTTCTTTCCAAGCTGATGTAAATAAATTAATTTTCTTAGGCTCATCATGTATCTATCCAAAAATAACAGAACAACCTATTCAAGAATCACAGTTATTGACTGGTCATTTAGAGGTAACCAATGAAGCATATGCAATAGCTAAGATTGCTGGAATAAAATTATGTGAGTCTTATAACAAGCAATATGGCACCAGTTATCGATCTGTAATGCCAACTAATTTATATGGTCCCAGAGATAATTATGATCTGCAGAATAGTCATGTTATTCCTGGCTTAATAAGAAAATTTCATGAAGCTAAAGAAAATAATTATGATCAAGTTGAAGTATGGGGCTCAGGAAAACCAAAAAGAGATTTTTTATATAGTGAAGATTTAGCTGAAGCATGTTTAAAAATTTTATCACTTAGCAATGATGAACATAATAATCTAATCAAAAATAATTGTTCTCATATTAATGTCGGCTCTGGAGAAGAAATAAGCATTAATCATTTAGCTTCTCTTATTAAAGAATTAACCAAATTTGAAGGAGAAGTAGTCTTTGATAAAGCTAAAAAAGATGGAACTCCATTAAAGTTGCTCAATATTGAAAAAATTATGTCAATAGGATGGAAACCTAAAATAAGCTTAAAAGAAGGTTTGCAACTTGCTTATGATGATTTTTTAAATAGATAGATAAATTGTTTTATAAATTTAAATTTTTTCTCCTTCCTCAAGTTTTGCAAGTTCTAGTATCAGTTTTTGTGATAGTTCCCTTCTCAACTTTTTATCTTGAACCAAAAGACTTTGGTCTTTTGGCGATTATTGTTCTTATAACTTCAATTATCAATCCTCTCTCAGTAAGTGCGCCTAAGTGGATTTTGGGAGGAAATTTTTTCTTTTTAGATGAGGAAGGTAAAAAAAAAATTTTTTTTAATCTTTTATTTGTTGATTTTATTTTAAAAACATTTGTATTTTTAATGATCTTTATTTTAAGTGAAACAATTACTCAATACTTCAATTTACAAGAAGAAAAATTTCTAGTTTATTTAAAAATTGCTCTATTTGGGAATTGGTTAGGTCTTTTTTGGCCTTCAGTATCACAGTTTCTAATTTTATCTGAGCAATTTAAGATTCACTCTGCAATAGAAACAGTCAAATTCATATTAGGAGCAGTATTTACTGTTTTTGCATTATCATACCTAAAGATGGGGTTAATAGCTATTATCTTAACACCGATAGTTGTAAATCTGATTTCAATTATATTTGAATTAAAGATTATATACTCTAATACAATATTTAAGATAGAAAAAAAGTACCTAAAAATTGTGTTATCAAATACCGCAAAATCAATTCCAACCTCTTTAGCGGACACACTCAAAAATTTTTCTGATCGTTATTTTATTCAGCTTTTTTCTAATCTTACTCAATTGGGTTTTTATTCGCATTCACAAACATATTTCAATGTATTTAAGATAGGTTTTAAATCTTTTTATAATAGTATTTCAGCTGATGTATTGCAGGATTTGACCGAAAACAATTCAAAAAAAATTTTAGAGCATTTTGAACTTTTGAAAATAATTTATTATTTATTGTTTTTATCTGGAATGATTTTAATTCTATTTTGTGAAAATATTATAAGTTTTTTAACTTTTGATAAATTTACGCAGTCGGCATCATATGTCCCAATATGGTATATGATTATTTTTTCAAACTTTTATGGAGTAATGGCATTTGATTTTTTAACAGTAAAAAAAGAAACAAATATTATTGCTCTAAGCTTAATTGTCCCATCTTTACTTTCAATAGCAATTACTGCGATATTTATTTATTTGTATGGTCTTTATGGTGGAGTGTGTGCGATGGTTTTAGCAAATTTTTCTATTCAAATTTGGCGAAAATTAGCTGCAAAAAAATTAGGTTTTAGTGATAATGTTGATAGGTATTTCTGGATTGGATTAGTATTTTATATATGTTTTTTTATAAGTTATTTGGTATTTAATTATGACTTAATAATAAAAATATTATTATTTTTTATAATTTTAGTACTAATTTTCAATTTACTAAAATCTAATTACAAAAAATTAGGTTTAGATAAAATTTTTAATTTTTAATTTTTAATTTTTTTAAGTTTTTATGTTTATAGGTTTATTTGGAACAGGTAGAAATGGCTCATCTTTATTAACAGGATTATTAGACGGACTTGAAAAAACTTATGTACATCCTAATGAGATCATTTTTTTATCTGCAATTAATGATTTAAATAAAAGTAAATACATATCAAAAAAAACATTACATTTTAATCATAAAAATTTTTCCAATAAAAAAATGGAATCTTTTAATATTAATAATTTATTAATTTATTATGAAAATGAATTTAATAAAACTAAAAATCTTATCAAAGATAATTTAGTCAATGAGAATAATTTAGATTATAAATTTACGGTTAAACATAAACTAGCACAAAGTAAAGATATTATAGAATTTTGCTATAATTATTTAGAAGAGAGTGCCAAATGGTCATCTGATATAAAATTTGAAAATTATTTATTTAAGACGTCAGAAGTTTCACATTTGGAAAAATATCAAGAAATATTTCCAAATATGAAATTTATTCATATAATTAGAAATCCTCTTGACGTGATAGACTCTGGAGTACGAAGAACAAGAGAGAATAAAAATCCTCTAGATAGAACCGAATGGTATCTTGGGGGAGATACTATCTTAACAATGTTGAAAAGATGGAGGATTCATTCAAATTTTATTATAAAAAATCGAAATAATAAAAATCACATTTGTATTAAATATGAGGATTTGATTGATAATGAATTGGATGTAATTAACTATATAAGTTCTTGGTTAGGTCTTATACCTCCAAAAAAACCAATGATATCAACAATTTTATATAATAATAGATTAAAAAGACTTCCAGAAAATATTGGCTCTTCAAACACTGAAACTCCATTTACAGTAAATAGAAATTTAAAATTGAAATACAGTTATAAATTTTCATTAGAGAAACAAGAAGTAGATTTAATAGTGTATTATTTATTTCAAAATGCTAAATATTTTGGATATTTTGATAATTTAAATTTAATATCTAAAATGCAAATTCTAATATCTTGGTTTTTGCCCAAAAATTTTGAATTTAATAATGTTAATACAAATCGTAGAAAGACTTATACTATTTATAGGATACTAGTTAGAAGATTAAAAATAATATTTTTATAGAGAATGAAAACTGAAAATAAGAAAAATCTTGTATGTATTATTCCAGCTAGAGGTGGATCAAAATCTGTAAAGAGTAAAAACACTAAAATTCTTTTTGGTAAACCACTTATTCATTATACTTTGAAGATTGCTAAACAATCAAAAATTTTTGATAAAATAATTGTTAGCTCTGATTGTCCTCATACTAAAAAAATAGTTAATCAATATAGTGGTGTTGAATTTTATCATCGACCAAAAAATATATCTGGAGATAAAGCAAGAACTGAAAGTGCATTAATACACGTGTGTCAGGAACTCGAAAAAAAAGAAAATTTTATACCAGATTATATATACACTCTCGAACCTACTTCACCATTTAGAAAAATTTCAACTATTTTGAAAAGTAAAAAAATAATAGAAGAAACTGATGCTGATTCTATTATTGCTGTTGGAGAGACGTCTAAAAATTTTGGTAAAATAAGAAATAATAAATTTAGATTTAACTCTCCTAATCTAAATAGAAGACGACAAGATAGGTCTAATTTATATTTTGAGAGTGGAACAATATATGTTACTAAATATGAAATTCTTAAAAAGTTAAAAACTGTTATTGGTAAGTCTTTATACCCCATTATCGTGAGTGAGATTGAAACGATTGATATAAATAATATTTATGATTTTTATTTATGTGAATCGATAATGAAAAATTTAAAGAGAATGGAGAGAGTAAAATGAATGGATTTAAAATAGGTAATCGTAGAATTGGTTTTGGATATAAACCTTTTATAATTGCTGAAGCATGTATTAACCATGAAGGTGATATAGAAATTGCAAAGAAGATGATACACATTGCTCATGATGCAGGAGTTGATTGTATAAAATTTCAAATTCATCACCTCGAGAATGAAATGTTAAAAATTACACCTCAATCAGATAATTTTAAGGAAACTCTATGGGATGCGCTTGATAGAACAAATTTTACAATAGAACAGCACAAAACACTTATGGACTTATGCAATAGTTTAGGAATTGTATACTTATGTACTCCTTTTAGTAGAATTGGTGTAGATGAATTAGACTCTATAGGTGTAGAATTCTTTAAAGTGGGATCTGGTGAACTCACTAACCTTCCTCTAATCGAGCATATAGCTAACAAGAAAAAGCCAATGATTGTATCCACTGGTATGAGTGAAATATATGAAATTGAAGAAACTGTTAATCTAATAAAGTCAATAGGTAATGATTTAATACTTACCCATTGTACATCAGCATATCCGTGCCCCTATGAAATTGTTAATCTAGGAGTAATTAAATTATTAAGTGAAAAATTTAATGTGGCAGTAGGCCTTTCTGACCATTCAAAAGGTATCTATACAAGCCTAGGCGCCGTAGCTTTAGGAGCTTGTTTGATAGAAAAGCATTTTACTCTTGATAAAACAGCTGAAGGCCCAGATCATGCCTCATCAATAGAACCATTTGAATTTGAAGAGTTAGTCAAAGGATCAGATGCAATATTTAAAGCAAGTGGAAGTGAAAAAAAAATAAATGATGAAGAAAAACAAATCATCGCATGGGCAAGAGAGAGTGTTGTAAGTGAAGAAGACATTAATATCGGATCAACTCTAACAGAAGAAAATATTTGGGTGAAAAGACCAGGACCTATTGATGACGTAATACCAGCGAAAGATTATAAAAAAATCTTAGGAAAAGATGTTAATAAGTTTATTCCTAAAAATACTCAAATTAAATGGTCTGATCTAAAATGAATAAGAGAAAAATAGCCGTAATTGGTTCGTCAAGGGCCACTTATGGATATAAAAGAAGATTATTAAAAGAAATGGTTAAGTCCAAAAAAATTGAATTACAATTTATTGTTACAGGAATGCACTTAATGCGCAAACATGGTAATTCAATTAACGAAATCGTAAAAGACAAAATTCCGATAAGTAAAAAAATTCCAATTTTCAATAATAAAGATAGCAATAAAAATTTTGTAGAGTCATTGGGTATTGAAATCCAAAAACTCTCAAAGTGTTTTCAAAAATTGAAACCCCATCTTGTTTTGGTAACAGGAGACAGAGCTGAAATGTTTGCTGCTACTTTTGCGGCTGTATATATGAACATACCTGTAGCCCATATACAGTCCGGAGATGTTTCAGGGCACATTGATGGTTCCGCAAGGCATGCAATTACAAAACTAGCGCATATTCATCTTCCATCTTGCAAAGACTCAGCTGATAGAGTTTTAAAAATGGGAGAGGAAAAATGGAGAATATTCAATGTTGGAGCTCCACAACTTGATGATCTAATTAATTCTAAAAAATATTCAAAACAAGAACTGTATAAAAAGTTAGGATTGAATGAAAATAATAAAATAATGTTAGTTATTCAGCACCCAGTATTAGTTGAGCATGAAAATTCAAAAGAACAGGTTTTACAAACTCTTGAGGCAACAAAAAATTTTAATTTTCATAAAATTGTAATTTATCCTAATGTAGACTCTGGCAGCCAAAAAATAATAAGTCAAATGGATAAATATAAAAATACTAATAATTTTAGTATATTTAATAATTTAGAAAGAAAGCTTTATTTGAGTTTATTAAAGCATTCTTCTTTACTTATTGGTAATAGTAGTAGCGGTATATTAGAAGCCTCATCTTTTAAAATACCTGTAATTAATATCGGCAATAGACAAAGAGGAAGATTGCAAGCGGATAATGTAATCAATTGTAGTTATTCAGAAGATTCAATAAAAAAAGCCATTAATAAAGCTATCAGCAACAAAAGCTTTATTGCAAAAGTATTAAAATGTAAAAACCCTTATGGAGATGGCAAAAGTTCAAAAAGAATCTTAAAAATATTAGAAACAATAAATATCGACGATAAATTATTAGATAAAAAAATTATTTACTAAGTACACAAAAAATAGTGATCTCAAAAAAAAAAGAAGTAGCATTTATTTATAATGGTTTACCAAATAAGTATTATGGTGGAAGTGATCTTTATGCATTCTCTTTAGTAAAGTGTCTTTCTAAAAGTGGATTAAAGGTAACCTGTATTCCAACTAAGATATTTGAATATAGCGAAAAAAAAATTTTTACTGATCTTAAAAATCAGAACGTGGAATATATATCAAATAAAAACTACTATAATAATAAAAATAATAATCAAAAAACACTTAAAGGATTTAAAAGATATTTAAATGAGATAAGTAACTTATTTTTGTCATTTAATAAAATACATAATATTAAAAATTTAAGGAACACTATCAATAGAATATTAAATGATAATAAATTTGATTTATTGATTATTTTTGACAATGATAATATTGTTGCCGCTGACTCATTAAATAACAAAAAAATAGCAATAATTGGGGATCCAATAAACTTAGTTAATATAAGTAGAGCAAGGGACTCAATAAAATTTTCAAGAGTAAAATATTTAATTATTTTACTCTATTATAAACTTTACTATATTGGATACTTAAGTTGGTTGAAAAAAAGTTTAAATAATTATGATTTTAATTTTACATTATCCTTTTATGAAAACCAGATCTATAACAGAATGAATATAAAAAATTGCTCTCACCTTCATGCTTTAGTAGATGATTTATATATAGATAATGAAAATATTAGTAAGGATGAATTATCTTTAAGTAAAACCGTAGTGACTATTTTAGGTGATTTGGGTGTTAATTTTAATTCGATAAAAATTATAAATAAATACATTATACCTTTTCTAGAAAAAAACTGTACTGAGCGAGAAATAGAAATACGAATTGTTGGAAATATACCAAAAAATATTCCTAATGAAATAAATTCTATCTTAAAAAATAAATTTATAAAATTAACTGGTTTTGTTAAAGATATTGAAGATGAATTACAAATTTCTGATATACTTTTTTATGCAGCTGACCATCCAGTTGGAGTAAGAACTAAGATTATATTAGCGGCTTCGTTTAAATGTTGTATTGTTACACACTCTTCAAGTAAAAAGGGAATTCCAGAATTAGTTGATGGAAAAAATTGTTACTCTTCAAGTGATTATAGTTATTTATGTGATAGAATTTTAAATCTACATCAAGATAGAGACAGTTTGCTTTATTATAAGAATAAAGCTAGAAAACTTTATGATGAATTTTACAGTCCTAGAAACTCATCGAAATTTATAAAAGAAAAAATTATACCTCTATTAGAATATTAAAAAAAATGAGTAATAAAAATAATAAAGTGCTAGTTACTGGGGGCGCAGGTTTTGTTGGTCATCACTTAGTAAATAAGCTATTAAAAAATAACTTTGAGGTAAATATTATTGATGATCTATCAAGTGGAAAAGATGAAAGGATTAACAAAAAAGCTAATTTTTTTAAAGGTGATATTCGAGATAAAAATATTCTATCAAAATCGATTAAAGATTGCTCATACATAGTTCATCTTGCAGCCAGAGTTGATCTTCAGAGATCTATTACTGACCCGTCTGATTGTTTTTCCGTAAATGTTATAGGCACTTCCAATATAATCGAAGAGGCATTAAAAAATTCAATAAATAAGATAGTTTTTGCGTCAACTTGTGCTGTATATCCGATGATAGTGAATGGATCAATCAAGGAAGACTCTGAATTAAAAGGTAATACGCCTTATGCTCTATCAAAAAGAACTTGTGAGAGAATGTTTGAGTTTTATTATGAGAATTTTGATATCAATTTTGCCGCATTAAGATGTTTTAATATTTATGGAATTGGCCAAAATACTGATAGTTTATACTCTGCAGCGATACCAACTTTTATAAAAAATGCTAAAAATGGAAATTCTCTAGAATTAAATAATGGAGGAATACAGACTAGAGACTTTATATCAGTTAATGATGTATCAAATGCTATGATAAAAATGCTGAAAAGTGAATGTTCAGGCATATTTAATCTTGGTTCTGGTATTGAAACTTCGATTGAAAGTCTTGCAAAAATTATTATTTCAATAGAAAAAAAATCTGAAGTAATAAAACTTCCTGCTAAAAAAGGTGACGCCCTTAGAAGCTTTGCTGATATTACTAAAATTTCACAAACAATAGAATTCGAAGTAAGTGATATCTTAGAAGACTATTTGAAAGAAATTTATAATTATTACTAGTTAAATCTTACACTATTCTATTTATATTAAATACGAATCACATTAAAAATTAATTTATTAAAAATAATCTGATGGCTCTAAATAAAAATGAAAATTATATATATTTAAAATCTATAGAAAACTTTATTTCAATTTTTGACGAATTTTGTGTAAAAAAAAATACTAAAACTTGTTTATTGAATAATTCAAAAATTTATTTATTTTTTGAATTTTTTAATACACCTGTATTTAAACGTGCATATTTTAGTCTAGTAAATGATTTATTTGAAACTTTAAAACTTGATAAAAATAAATTTTTAATACAAAAAACTCCAACTCCTCGAATTCATGAAACTAATGCAAAAGGAGCTGATCTGCATTGTGACTATTGGTATGGGCATGGTAAAGATACGAAAACTGTATGGATTCCTTTAGCCAATATTAAAAAAGGAAATGTGATACGTGTTCTTAGTGAAAAAGAGGGAAATTTTTTATTTAAAAAAATTGAAAGTAATTTTGAGCTATTGAACAAAGAAAAAGAAATGCTCGATGACTTGTCTTTTGAGATTTTGCCAGATCTTGGTTCAGCTTATTTATTTAATTCAAAAACACTTCATTACTCTGAAGTAAATAAAACAAATTTAACAAGAATTTCAATTGATTTTAGGATTGCTAATTTAGATGATAATACTTCATCTAAAAATTTGAGTGATTATTATAAGATTAAGGGTAAATTATTTAAAAACGCAAAAGATAATGAATTTAAAAAGTGTTTAAAATATATATGTGGTGGTAATAAAAAAGATACAACATTACAACATGTTATAATAAATAATTATGCAAAACGAAATAATATGATCATTATTGATCAAGAGGCTGAAATAGAGAGGTTTGATTATCCAATGATTAAAAAACATCTTTTTAGTGATACCATAAATCGAAATTATGATTGCATTTTAATATCATCTCAAAGTATAATCAAAGAAGCTCTTGCTGACTTAAAAAAATTTAAACCTAAAGTTAAAATTTTATCATGTTTAAATGATGAATTTGTTTTTTAATAATATGAATTTTAAAAAAAATAAAATATTAGTTACAGGTGGTGCTGGTTTGATTGGTTTAGAAGTCTGTAAGCAATTAAACAAACTTGGTCATGAAGTTCACCTATTTGATCTTGGAGAGCAGATTAAAAGAGTAGAGCATGCTATATCAAAAGACATAAAGATATATTATGGATCTATTGTTGATGTATCTTCATTAAGAAATGCAATTGAAGGTTGTGATATTGTTATTCATTTAGCAGCTTTACTAGGAGTTAGACGTTCAGAGTCTGATAAGCTTAGATGCCTTGAAATTAATGTTGATGGAACAAAAAATGTACTTGATTGCGCAATCCAGCATGGAGTTAAAAAAATTGTATTTGCTTCATCTTCTGAGATATATGGTGAACCATTAAGCAACCCCATTACTGAAAGTAATATTTCTCAAGGAAAAACTATATATGCCGTTACAAAACTTGTAGGTGAAGAAATGTGTAAAGCGTATTCTCAAAAATACCTAATTGATTATACAATTTTGAGATACTTTAATTGTTATGGACCTTTTCAAACAGCTCAATTTGTTATTTCAAAATTTATCAAGAGAGCTATAAATAATGAACCTCCTATTGTAAATGGAAAAGGGAATCAGATCAGGTCATATACTTTTGTAACTGATACGGCCAAAGCTACTGTGTTAAGTGCACTAAGTGACAAGGTGAATGGAGAGATAATGAATATTGGAAATGGTGATCAGCCAATAAGCTTATTAGATTTAGCAACTAATATCATAAAATGGTCAGGCAAAGAGGGAAAATTAAAACCAAAACTTTTGGATAATTTTATTGATACTGATAGAAGTGAAGGTAGGGAAATCTTTGAAAGATTTTGTGATTCTTCTAAAGCAAAAAAGTTATTAAACTGGGATGTTAATATTTCTCTGGAAGAAGGTGTTAAAAAAATTATTGATAAAGGAGAAATCTTTGATCGATGGGAGAACCTCTATGATGAGCAGAATTAGTTAAAATTCTATACATTTAAATCATTATACATAAATTTATACCTAAATGGTCTGAAATGCTTTGTTTGTGAAAAATGATACCTTCCTATTGCTGTAAATCTCACATGTTTCGTTTTATTATGTCCAGACTTATGCATAGTATTGAAGTCTATTAAACATGCATCACCTTTTTTCATATTGAGATTAATTAATTCACAATCTTTCACTAGATCGTCATCAATATTTCTTTGCTCACTTCCAAGCTTTTCATTTTTTATTAACTCCGTATTAATGTATCCTTTTTTGTGACTACTTTTCGCTATAATCACTGTTCCATTTTCCTCATTCACATCAAATAGTGGTATCCAAATAAAGAAACAGCCATTCCCATCTTTATTTTGCCTATAATAACTAGTTTCTTGGTGCCACTCATATAAATTTTTCTTATCAGTAGGTGGATCAATTCTTTGAATGTGTCCACTAGTAGAATAGTCTTCACTGGGGTATCCAGTAATCTTACATGCATTCTGAATGAGGTCATTATTGAGAAGCAATTGAGACAAATTAACACTTGATTGAATAGAGTCGTAGAGGAAACCAAATTTTTCAGGATCATTTAATCTAAAATTGATAATATTATCCTCAAACTCTTCGCTTAATTTACCATTAATTAATACTTCTTCCTTAAATTTAATACCTGTAATTAAGGTGAATCTCTTCGAAATTAAATAAATTATACTGTCAAGAAGTGAGTGATCTATTATATTTTCTAAAATAAAATAACCATTCGCTCTAAATCTTTTTGTTTCTTCATACATTGAGTAAATTTATTACAAAAAATTAACAATGTAAACTTTTGTTAGCAATTAAATATTATTATTGATTTTATCTGAAATAAAAGTAAATTTACTATTCTTAATAATATATTATGTACTTATGATTGATAAAATTCACGAAGAAATCGTAAAAATTGAAAACTTACTTAATCAAAAAGATAAAAAAGGATTTGCTTGGAATCTAAGAGTAACTTCAGCATATGCAATGTTTAGAGCTCTTAATGAGCCTAGATTTAAGTTAGAGCCAGCCAACTTAAAGAATGTTTTAGAAAAGTTAATTAAGGTAAGAGAGCACGTTGATTGCTCACCAATATATGAATTTAATAAAACTGCAGAAACTTTTGACTCTTCTAATAATCCCGAAGAAAC
>MDTC01149398.1_pt1 | contig 11955 bp, 9 predicted proteins | sample 811181 | NCBI WGS metagenome assembly MDTC01 (sample SAMN05326644, study PRJNA326480) | marine metagenome | isolation source: seawater | place: Pacific Ocean: North | collected 2011
CGGCAACAAGGTAATTATAAAATGCATAGGCAATTATACCAACAGCTAAACCGAAAGCAGTTGTTATGAGTGCTTCCCAAATACCACCGGCTAAATCACTTGGATTTGCAGCACCTTGTAAATCTTCAATTCTCATAAATGCAGAAATCATTCCCGTTACTGTTCCTAAAAATCCAAGTAAAGGTGCAATACCTGAAATTGTTGCTAAAACAGAAAGACCTTTTTCTAACCTTGTTATTTCTTGTTTTCCGGCAGTTTCTATTGCTTCTTTTACTCTATCATGACCTAAATGATATTTTCTTAAGCCTTTTCGTACAATATATGCGGCTGGAGTTTTTTCATCTTTACAAAATTCAATTGCCGAATCTATTTTCCCTTCTCTTAACATTCCTCTTACTTTTACTAAAAATGCCGGAACATTTAATCTGGATTTTCTGATTACTATATATCTATCAATAATTATTGCAATCGCAATTAATGAAGATATCAAAATAGGAAGCATTAACCAGCCACCTTTTACTAAAACCATAATTATTCGCATAATTCCTACCAATTATTTCTGTTTATTCTGAAATTCTTTCGCTTTTTCTATTGATGAAAAATATCCAACTCTAACTCTATACCAAGTTCCAAGCTTTTTTAAATTTGCGGCTACAACCGCCGTTTTATATCCTAATGATTTTAATCTTTCTGCTTCCCTATCAGCAATGTCTTTACTTTTCCAGCTTGATACTTGAACTGAATATTCTTTACCATTTGTAAAAATAAAATTGCTTACTTCAATTTCGTCTTCCGGCTTCAACACAGATTTGCTGTTATTTGTTTCCGGATTTGATGCAACCACTTCCTCTTTTTGCACTGCTTCCATTTTAGGTATTGGTGTCTCCTCAACTTTATCAATTTGTTGAGTTGTGTCCTTATTAACCGGTTTTACAATACTCGCATTACTTTGCTTAATGGAATCTGCTGCAGCAATAATATTATCTTTTGAGACCACACTAGAATCACTTTCATTAAAAAATAAGAAATATACTCCGCCCAAAGTTACAATTACAAAAAGAGTTGCTAAACCCCAAAATAAACGCCCAAATTTTTTCTTTGCAGATTCTTCCGGAATTTCTTCGTTTGGTATATCATTTTCCGGGGAATATTCTATTGTACTGGCAAGTATTTTATCGTCAAGCTCTTTTTCATTATCTTTTTCATTCTGATTACTATCTTCGAATTCATCAGTTGCTTCATTTTCTTCTATATTATCAAAATTATCAAGTTGATCAACATCTCCCTTTTCAATCTCTTCTTCAGGTTCATCAATTTCGCCGCTGAAAGTTTTTTCTAAAGTGGCAAATGGATCATCTTCATCAACTGGATCAATTTTATCTTTATTTTTATTTTCATCAATATCAAATTCATTATCTGTAGATTGCGCAAGAATGCTGGTCAATTCAGCAAAAGCATCTAAATCTTTCTCTGATGAGAATTTATTATCATCAACAATATCATCATTAGAATCAATTTCAACATTATTCAATATTTTATCAATCTCATCCTGAGAGAAACTTTCAGTTATATTTTTTTCGTTACTTAGTCCTTGATTAAAAGCATTTTCAAAATCCTTTATTTCATTATCATCTAATTCATCACTATCCAAATCTTCTAGAACAGATTCTTGATTAGGCTTATTATCAACTTCTATATTTTCGGAAATCTGCTCATCATCATAAGTCTCTATTGATTCTTTTTGAAATTCAAAAGAATCATCATTCTCGGAATCTAAAATTATTTCTTCATTCGGTTGTTTTTCAATATTGCTGTAGAAATCATCCCAAATATCAAAGTCATCAATTTTCTCACTCTCTTCAATTAATTCTGTCACTCTGGATTCAAGAGATTTTTTAATCATATGAATTGATGAATCAGACTCTTCAGCATCATTTATAGGTAAAATCGGTTTCCCTACACCAGGACTAAATATTTCATCGTCAAATTCAAATTCATCTTTAGTTTTTGCTTTTACATCAAAAGAAAGAAAAAGAGAATTACTTTCACGAGAGGATTTATTATCAAACGCTGAATAGATTATTTTATCTTTTTTCCCATCCGACAACCCAATCAGACTCTTCTCATCTTCCGTCAATTCACTTTTCTTAAGTTGAAAAGCGCCAATTCCTTTAATTTTAATAGCCTGATTGTAATTTAGTGTATCTGAAATTTTTTCAAGAAATATTTCAAAAGCTAAATCTTTTTCTACTGAAGAAACTCCGAGAATTTTAGCAATATTTTCTTTTAATGATTCTTTTTTCATTTATCTAAAATTGATATTCAATTCCTAGTAATACATCAAATGTTTTTTCTTGATATAATTTCCAATAATAATTTTTATTATTGATTATGTTGTTTAATTCTGCAAAAGTATAGAAGTTAGTAAATAATTCGTACTTAACAAATAAATCTAAGCTGTTAAGATATGGTAATTTTACAGAATTTTGAATATCGGAATAGGCTTCGGATGAAAATTTATAACGTAAAGTTGCATTTAACCCGAAATTAAAATTATAATTATAAGCCGCTGTAAAAACAAAACCAGGTTCGTAAGGAATAACATTATTAAAGGAAGCTCTTGCATCCTGAATTCTTAAATCAGCAAAGAAGTTTCCAAATCGATTAGTCAACAAATTTGAATTAAGAAAAAGAGTTACAATCTTAACATCATCTTCTTTATAAGTATCAAAAAATCCGGTTAATGTTCTGTCTTCAAAATAGAAATAATTATCTACAGTGCGAGCTTCAAATCCGGCACTAACATCAAATTGAGTTAAATACTCGTACTTAATCGCAAGTTTGAATTTTGAATTATCTTTTACAAAATAATTTTCAGCATTACCAAATTTCATATATCTGTTTATATTAATTAAATCTCTTATAGAATTAAATTGATACTGCGGATGATATTCAGCAAAAAGTGAAATTCCTTTTTCAAGCTTGATATTAGCACCAACAAATGGAGTAATGAAAGAATTTGAATCCTGCTTTGCCATACTTAAACCAAGTTCTAAAGTAAGAATTTTTGATGGTGAAAGCTTTATAGCCGAATTAATTCCATAGTATTTATTATCTGCATTAACACTCAAATTATTTTGTAAGCTTTGCTGTTGGAACTCAGCATTGACTCTAAATCCAAAGTAGTTAAATTTACTTTGCCAGAATCCCTTCACACCATAATTGAGTTCGTCAAAACCATTTTCATTTATATTAAGATAAGAACCGTCAAAAGTTAATCCATAACTGACTTCACGATTATAATAGTTTATAAATGCTAAGCTGCCAAAACCGTTTGTTGTTTCCCTTTCCAAATTTGGATTTGTGCTTCCGTAAAATTTATACTTATCTCTAAAAATATTGCCATCTAATGAAATATTTAATCCGGGGAAGGCATTTGATTGATTGCTTATATAAATATCCGTATTTAGTTCAGCACCGGAAATATTGTACCCGGCATTATCAATATAAGATTTTGTGTTTTTGCCGAATACTTTTGCATTCATTACAAAGTGTTGAAAACTTTGAGTAAAATTAAATTCGCCGTACGGCAGGACATGAATTCCGGCTCCCAGTTTGAGTATTCCGCTATTATAATCTTTACTGCTTAGAATATCAACGTTTCTGGTAATCGGGTTTGAATCCTTTGACATCTCTAATTCTTCGGGAGAAAATACCGGGTTGAAAAATTCATTTGATAAAACCGGAATCAAATCAATTTTTCTCTTTGCCATTGTAGGAATATCAACACTTTGTATACCGGTAATTACAAAATCGGGAAGCTCAATATCCTGACCCTTGTTTTGATCTTGTGCAATTATTACCGAACCAATTATTATAAATAAAAATAATTTTCTTATCATAAACTATTTAATTTCCTTCTTGCTTCTCTTTCAATATCATTATTTCTGTTTGATTTTAAGACTGCTCTGTACATATCTCTAGCATTCTTTATATCATTTATTTTCACATAACAATCTCCAAGTTTAAGCAAAGACTTCGAGTACCATTCCAAATAATTTGAATAAATTGATCTGACTCTTACAAATGCAGATATTGCATCATTTATTTTTTCTTGACTAAAAAGTGAAAGACCATAATAATACTGGGCTTTGGCACCTAAATCATCTTTTCTTCTCTCACTAACATCTCTGAATAAGTCTTCAGAATTACTGAAACTTTTTCGTTCTAATTCAAGAATACCAAGCTCAATTTTAGCTTTGTCGGAGAAAAGAGTTCCATCGTAATAATTAATCAAGTAATTGAAAGTCTTATAAGCTTCAGGAAGATTTTTAATTTTAACCAGCAATTCCCCTTTGGCAAAAAGAAGTTCCGGTAATCTTGGAGAGTCGGTCAAATTATTTATTGCTTGATCATAAAGATCAATTGCTTTATCGGTCTCTTTACCTTCTTCATAAATTTGAGCAAGTTCAATTATGGAAGTGATTCCAACTTCCGAAGCAATATGTTTATCAATTACAAAATTGTAATTATATATAGCATCATTCCTTTGATTCAAATAGCTGGAACTTTTGGCAATCCAATAATATGCATTTGGAACCAAAGGACTATTTGGATAAGTTGCAATAAATTCTTTATAACTTACTTTGGCCATTTCATAATTTTCGATTCCGTAAAAGATTTCTCCCTTCTTAAATAAAATTTGATCTCCAAATTTTGAAGTAGGATTGCTTGCAACATATTGATCTATAACATTTACAGCCATATCCGGTTTATCTTTGGCTACATAAGAGTATTGAATCCCGTTAACTGCATCAAAAACAAATTGAGATTTCGGATAATCATTAATAATTCGGCGGTAATAAACAATTGAAGAATCATAACTACCCATATTAAAAAAAGCATCACCAATTGAATAATATGCAATAGGACGAAGAGGAGAATTTCTATAAAAATTAATGATTTGTCTGTAATTATTAATTGCTAAATCAAACCTTGCTTGTTGAAAATAAATCCATCCAATTAAATATTGTGCATCATCAACATATTTTGAATTAGGAAATTTATTTTGAAGATTTCTTAATTCCAAAATAGCTTCGGAATCATTTCCGGCTTTGAAGAGTGATTGAGCAAATTGATAATATGCAAAATCATCTTTTATGCTCTGTCTGTTATTATAGAAAATCTCTTTATAAATTTTAGAAGCATCATTAAAATTTTTTGTACCGTAATAACTGTCAGCTAATCTTAACTTTGCATCAAAAAACAACGGATCATTTTTATATTTTGTAATATATTCTTGGAAATAGTAGACAGCATTTGGAAAATCTTTCATATTAAAATATGAGTATGCCAATCCGTACAATGCTTCTTTCCCGACTTCTTCAGAAAACAAATTAACATATTTATAGTGCTGGAGTGATTTATTGAATTCTCCTTTTGCAAAGTATGATTCTGCCAAATAAAGATTTGCTTTATCTTTTTCAAATCCATTACCTCTTGCCAGTAAATCGGATAAATTTGTAATTGCCTCTTCAAAATTGTTTAAATAATACTGTGAAACTCCAAGTCCTAATAAAGATCTAAAACTATCTTCGCCCGGTTCCGGACTAGCCTTTACAGCACTTGCAAAATATTCTTCAGCTGAACTGTAATCCTTTTTCAGCAGACTAATTTCACCAAGAAGCTTAAAAGATTTTGATTGAACTGTTTCATCTTCTGAATCCAGTGATCGAATAAGAAATTTTTCTGCATTTGAATAATCTTTATTGTTGAAATAAATTATGCTCACCTTAAAAAGTACTAAAGGTGTTAACGAAGATTTCGGATAAGATTTTAAATATTTATCATAAATTTTCAATGCTTCATTTTCTTGATTAAGATAACGTTTAGCTTCGGCACTCCAATACAAAGATTTTTGAGCAATAGTATCACTTAGAGCATTTTCAGAAAGAACCTTGAAAATATTATAAGCTTCAACATAATCTTGCTGTTGAAAACTTATAAGTCCTAGTCCAAATCTTACATTATCTGCTTTTGATCTATCATTATATTTTGATAGAATTTCATTGAAGACATTTGCAGCACTATTGTATTCTTTTAATTTGAAAAAAGAATTAGCAAGATAATATCTTGCCTCAGTCTGCACATCAATCGGAAGTTTATCAATTAAAGGATCGCTTAATTCAAGAACCGCACTATCATATTCTTTTAATTCGTAATAACAAATTCCGATTCTAAATTGAGCATAAGGAGCTAGTTCACTCTCTCTATAAAAAGATAAGAGTTCATCATAATAAGCAACAGCTGAATTATAATCCAAAGTCTTCTCATAAATACCGGCTAAAGAATATAGGCTATAATCTATGTGTCTGTTTTTTGTTCTTGCAGAAATTGCTTCTTGAAGAAAGTTCTCAGCATCTAAAAATTTATCTTGCGCAGCGTATGTCTCCCCAACCCAATAATAAGCGGTTCCGGTATACTGTCCTTCTGGATAATCTTTTATAAGAATTAAAAGTTTTTCTCTGCTTTTATCAAAAAGATTTTCTTCAAAATAAATAGTTCCTAATTTATAAAGAGCAGTTTCTCTATAATTTGAAAGTTCATACTGTTCCACAAATTTTTCGAATTCAGCCGCTGCACCATCTACTTGTTTAAGACCAAGCAGAGATTCTCCCAAATAATATTTTGCCGTTGATGTAACTTGATCATCAACTTTACTTTTTGAAATTAGTTCTGAAAATATATTGTAGGAATTTACATATTCAGAATTATTGTAAGCTTCCATTCCTTTTTCAAAAAGTTCGGAAACTGATTGAGCAGTTATTGAATTAATTAAAAATAATAGACTAAAAAAAAGTTTCTTCATATTACCACACTAAAACTAAGATTAAAATACCTCCGGATAATCCGGCTAATAAATTTACTATATCGTTATTTAACCAATGCAGACCATTGTAATGAGATGTTTGTTCACCGCAATGATGTTTTTTTTCTGTTATTTTATTGCACACATCACATTTATTTTTAGCTTGAATAGTAGCCCCCAAAATACTGTCAAATAAACTTCCAGCTACTCCGGTAAAAACAATTAATAATACATAATTTATAAAAGAAAACTCTATCCAAAAAATACCGGAAAGAGAAATAACAAATGCCCCAAGAACCGCACCGGAAGTACCTAACAAAGAAATTCCACCGCTTATTCCTTGTTCAACCGGTTTAAGATTAAGAATGTTATACGTAGTAGTTTGTTTAAGTGTTCCAATTTCTGTTGCCCAAGTATCGGCGCATACCGCAGCCAATGAAGATAGATAAATTAAATAAATCAAGTCACTATTTATAAACTGATTTACAATAACTAAAATTCCTCCAATTCCTCCATTAGCAACTACTTGCATATAATCTCTTGTGCTGGACTTTTCAAAGTACAATTCAACTTCTTCATTTACCTTTTTTCTTACTTTTGAAAGGACACTTGATAAAATAAAAAAAGTTAGAATTGGAAGACTCCACATCCATCCACCCAAACCAAAAATTAATCCGGCCAATAAAAATGTAGCTGCCGAGCCATCCACAGTTAAAAATTTTACTTTATATGAAATAACGGCAACAACGGCTGAAAGTCCCATTCCAATAACAAATTGATTCTGTATCTGCTGATTATCAACAAAAATTAATAGAAGCAAAGAAGAGATAATTGGAACAATAAAATTATTAAATCCTTTCGATGAAATTGCTTCAAAAATTGTTACTACAATTGCAATCGAAGTTAACGCAGTAAATGAAATTTTGTCATTGATGAGTAAATTAAATTCTCTAGGAATTACAACGAGGATTATCAATGTAATCGAAAAAAAAGTAAGAGATCCAATTAATGATTTTTTATCGCCGGTTAAATTAAAATACTGCTTACTTATAAATGTTCCGATTATAGCCGCGAAAGAATCAGAGAAAGCTAAGATTAAGAAAGAGAGTGCAATAATTTCTTTATTCTCTTTACCTAAAAGCAACAAAAGCAAAAAATAGGATAACGGGAAAAAGAATATTCCCCAGCTTAATGATCGATCTTGATGAATTGATGGTATTAATTTCTTAAAAACTGCAAAAAAAGTTAAAATAGTTGCTGCACCGGCAGCTGCAATTAATACCGAATAATTCTCAAAAATAATTGAAGCATAAGCCGCCAATAAAACTGCAGAAAGATGAAGCATTTTTCTTGCAATTTCCTTATGAACTATTTCCCTTTTTGCTAATCCTTCAGTAATAACAATTAATGAAATAATAATTGCTGCAAAAAGAGTCAAATAAAAGTAATCGGAATGTTCTATCAAATTATTTGTATATTTTTGGAAAAATTTTAAGTCTGAATATAATATATTAGCAGTTGAACTTAAAGGAAGTTTCGATTTCCACAAAATAAATAAGGAGTATGTTATGCAAAAAATTAAATTCATAATTTTCGGAATTTTGCTATTAACAACATTTTCTTTTGCACAAGGATTAAAAATTGGGCCGCTTGTAGGTTACAATAACTTTACTTCCCCTGATGCTTTCACAAAAGAAATTAGTGACGGAGGATTTGGTTTTTCAAATAATCTACAGTTTGGTGCAAAAGCAAAAGTAGATCTTATTTTACTAAAAGCTACTGCGTTTGTAGCTTATAATTCAATGAGCAGCGATGGAGAAATACAAACATTAACAGGAACTGCAAAATCAGAGACTGAAGGAAGTTTGTTAACAATTGGACTTGGAGCTGAATTTGGCTTGTTACCTATTCCTGGTCCGGTAAAACCTTATTTGGGAGCTGATTTATTGATTAACAGTTTCGGTGATTTCAAATCGAAGACTACTCAAAATAATTTTACCAGCGAAAATACTTTTTCATATGGTTCTAGATATGGACTGGGAATTGGCGCCGGTGTTGAAATTACTGCATTTCCAAAAGTTGATTTAGACTTCAATGTAAAATACAATTTTAATAATCTGATCGGAAAAGAAGATTTGCAGGCAGGTGTTATTAAAATTTCGGAAGAAAGTGTTAATTCGATTACAATTCAATTCACAGTATTGTTTAAAATTATCTAATTCAGCAAAATTTACTGTTTACAAAATATTTAAAAACAAAAAACCCTCGAATGTTCGAGGGTTTTTTATATAGATTTCTTTAAAGACAAATTTTTATTTCAGTTTGGCTAACTCATATTTGCATTGTTCGCCGTACTCTCTATCTTTTTCTCCTAATAAGAAGTTTTCTTTAGCTTTTTCTAAATCACCCATTTTCTTAAATGCCATTCCTTTGTAATAATATGGTGCACCTTTAGAAATAGTTTTTCTTGAATTGAGAGCTTTATCGGCATTTTCAATTGCTTTTTCGTAATTACCCATATCAGTATAAACTTCAGCTAATTTTAGGAAGGCTAAATCATAATCAGCAGCCGCAACTGATTTTTGTAAAAGTTCAACAGCTTTCTCAAAATTACCGTCAACTTTTGCTTGACCACCCATACTGTAATATGCCTTAGAAATTAACTGTTTAGCTTTCTGCTTTGACGAAGCTTTAGGTTCTTTTTCTACATATTTCTGTAAATGTTCAATTGCTGCTTCATAATCTTTTGATGCATATTCAATTTTTCCTAAAACATCATAAACTGAATAATTATCGGGATTCTTCTCTAAAGATTTCTTCAAAGCTGTGGTTGCTTCAGGTAATTTCTTCAATTTAATTAAAGCAATCCCTTTCTGATAATATATTTGATAATTCTGAGAAGATTTCAAAGCTTCATCATACTTCTTAACAGCGCCGTCATAATTTCCTGATTTAAGGAATGAATCACCTTCTGCTACAATTTTTGCAGTTTCAGGATCAACTTTTTCGGCATCTTGTGCATTAATGGTTAAAAAAGAAAAGAGTAAAAGAAAGACTATGTTAATGAACTTATTCATGATTTTATCCTTATGTTTTTTCATGTTAACATGTGGTGCGGAAGGCGGGACTTGAACCCGCACGCTCGGAAGAGCACTACCCCCTCAAGATAGCGTGTCTACCAATTCCACCACTTCCGCAAAAGAAGGAAACTTTAAAATAATTTTAAGCTCCTTCATTTGCAACAGTTTATTTAAAAATATTCATTTGGTATAAAGTAGTAAAGGTATTTTTTAATCAACCATTTGACTTTTTCTGTTAAAGAATTTCTTTCGAACTTCATCTCTAAAGCGATTTTCAAATAGCAAATATTTTAACATTTGTTCCTTAGTTAAAATGTTCTCTACACTTTTCAGAAAGTTTTCTCTTTCGGTATGATGCATTTTTTCCAGTTCTTGAATGCGGGTTATATATTTTACTGCGGTTTGATCATCTATTTTATTTTCTTGTCTAATTCTATCCCCCACTTTATCCATAAGTTTATGAAGTTCATCATTTATTTCACGCATTTTGGATTTACTTTCATTCCTTCTTGCAAAAAACTTTAATGTTGTTTCTTCATCAAGATTAAGAACTTCTATTAACTTAACTTTTTCCAATTGTTCGTACTTATCTATTTCATTTTTCCATCTATGTCTTTCTTGCTGAGCATTAATGCTTACTATAAAAGCAACAAAGAATATAACAAATAATAATTTTTTCATTTTTTCCTCACTTTAGAAATCAGAGTTTACTGCAATATTTTCAAGTAAATAAGATGAATTATTCTCAAACAGCGAATCCATTTCCAACAATATTTCAATCATTTCTTCATCAGATAATTTTTCATAATAATCGGAAAGATCAAAAGTATAGTCATTTTTCATAACCGATAAATATTCAATTGGTACTTCGTTGTTAAAATTATTAAAATCTTCAAAAAGTTCATCGGTTGTTTTTTGATTTATATTAACTATGGACAATACAAAAATTATTAAAACTGCAGCAATACCACTGAAAATAAAACTTGATATTGGTAAAAGAAAAATTCCTTTTAATAAGGGATTCTTTCTTTCCATTGCTCTGTTAATAACATCCGACTTATAATAATCAGAAATTTTAATCTTTTTATAACTATCAAAATTTTTAATTTTCTTTTCCATTTCTTGCCTCTACTTCATCCATTCCTAAAATCTCTTTTAGTTTATTAAATGCATGAAAATAATTTGCCTTAATTGATCCAATTGATTTTCCGGTGATATTAGATATTTCTTGATAACTTAACTCTTCAAAATGCCTAAGTGAAAAAACTTCTCTCTGTTTTGGAGGAATTTTTAAAAGTGCTTTATCAATTAATCCAAGCATTTCTTTGTTTTCTAAATTCTCCATTGTTGAATATTCACTTGGGATTTCGTTACCATTTTCATCATCAATTCCAAAAAACCTTTTTATAGAATTTTTCTTTAATAGATTCAAAGAACGAGTATAAGTTATTTTATAAATCCATGTATATAAAGAAGAATCACTGTTAAACGTATGAAGTTTTTCATACATAACAACAAGTACTTGCTGCACAATTTCATCAGCATCAAAGTGATTACCTAAAATTCTTCTTGAATGCCAGTAAATTTTATCTATATATCTTTTTGCCAGTTGATTAAAGGAATTATCATCCCCTTGCAAAAATTTCTTTATTAATTCTTTATCATCCAATAAAAATATCCGTTTGATATTCATTTAGACAAACAAAACTATAAACCGGTTTAAATAAATTTTCTTTTAAACCACGGATTAATTTACTCTGTCTAAAAGTCAAAACAAACAACAAAAAGGAGTTATAAAATGAAGCACTTAAATTTAGCTGTATTATTTGGATTAATATTGATTGTATCTCTAAATGCACAACCCAGACAAAGATTTGCAAAATTTCCACCTGAAAAAGAAATGTGTAGATTAATGCTAAACGAAGAACAGCAAGAAAAAGCTGATCAATTAAGAATTGAGCATCAAGAAAAAATGCTTTATTTAAGAAATGAATTAAGTAAAGCAGA
>MDTC01228415.1_pt1 | contig 11952 bp, 8 predicted proteins | sample 811181 | NCBI WGS metagenome assembly MDTC01 (sample SAMN05326644, study PRJNA326480) | marine metagenome | isolation source: seawater | place: Pacific Ocean: North | collected 2011
TCTTGTACTCCTCGAGCATGGCTTTCAATTTCTTCCTGATCTCAGGCTTCTTGAAATACAAATTGTTCGTCTCCCCCGGATCGTCCTTCAGGTTGTACAATTGCCCCGGTGCTTGCGAAGCTTTTTCGGGTAGGGCGTATTGCTTGAGGCCCCACTCACCGTCTCGACTGTAGTTGCTTCCTCCAGACCCCTTGTGGTCGAGATACTTCCAGTTTCCCTGGCGGATCGCCAGAGCCAGACTAATTGTCTGGTGCAGAGTAAAATTGCGGATCGGCTGGTCAGCCTTGCCGAGCAGAACAGGCAAGAGATCGAAACTATCCTCAGCCGCATCATCCGGCAATTTAGCGCCCACGATTTCCGCGCAAGTCGCCATGATGTCGGTCAGGCAGATGGTTTGATCCGAAATGGCCCCCGCTTTTACCTTGCCCGGCCAACGGGCGATGAAGGGAACGCGATGACCACCTTCCCAGTTGTCGCGCTTCACGCCTCGCCAGGGCCGAGCTCCGTCATGCTTGTGAGTCTTGCGCATGTTGATAACGGTTGGAACTTCCGGTCCGTTGTCACTGGAGAAAACGAACAAAGTGTCATCGGCAAAACCATGTGCTTCCAGAGCCTTCGTCAATTCCCCCACGATGTGATCCATCTCGAAGATGAAATCCCCATGCGGTCCGGAATCCGTCTTGCCCTTGAAATCCTTGCTTGGAAATGAAGGCAAATGCACAGCCTGCATGGAATGAAAAAGGAAGAAGGGCTTATCGGGTTTCTGCTTCTTGTGCCTCTCGAGAAATTCGAGGCTTTTTTTCAAGAAGACCTGATCGACTTCCTCCAAGTCAAAATTCGGCGCGATCATGCCCGGACGGTTATCCCGGGAGTACGGATGCTTGGGCAGAGGCCCGCGATCAACGATTTGGGTAGGCGGAACGGGTATGCGGTCGCCGTCTACATAAGCATATAGCCAATCCGTGGTCGGGCAGCTTGCCGTGCCAAAGAAATGATCGAACCCACGGTCAAGCGGACCGCCTTCCAGTTTCCTGGAATAGTCGATCTCACGCACCGCATCCAGTCCGTTCCGGTTGATCGGCTTGCCCTTTTTGTCAAAAGCCGTAAGCCCTATGTGCCACTTCCCGAACATAGCGGTTTCGTAACCTTTCTTTCGAAGCATGCCGGGCAGGGTCAATCGATTCGGAGTGATGAGGCAAGGCCCCCCCACTCCGGTAAAGACACCCTTGTAGTTGAGACGAAACGCCATGCGTCCTGTTAGCAGGCTATAACGGGTCGGCGTGCAAACCGTTGACGGGCTATGAGCATCTGAGAAGAGCATACCCTCCTTCGCCAGAAGATCGAGATTTGGCGTGGGGATTTTCGATTCCGGGTTGTAGCAGGCAACGTCTCCATAGCCTAAATCATCGGCCAGAATAAAAATAATGTTGGGATATTTTGTCTTCGCGGCATCTGCGAGATGAAGAAAGAGGAGGCAAAGACAGATGGAAACGGTAAGATTTTTCATTAGGAACCTGAAACCGTGGCCAAATCCGTCCGGCTTTACAACCCCTAGGTTTTCCATTATAAAAACAGTTTGAATTTGTAATGGACGGCAAACTCCTTCGCGCCCTACTCTATCCTATCGACTTTCACCCTTCCAATACACCTTGAGCTGACATTATCGTATGAGTTCCTCAGATCAGACTTCCTTTCTAGAGAACGTAAACCTTTGCTTCGATCGGGCGGCTGCCGCGATCGAACTGCCGAGCGGCCTCGCCCAACAGATCCGCACGTGCAACGCCATCTGTGAAGTCAAATTCGGCGTCGAGTTGCGTGGGGGATATGAAGTGTTTACGGGTTGGCGGGCCACCCACAGCGAACACGTACTCCCCGTGAAGGGCGGCATACGTTACGCCACCTTCGCCGACCAGCAGGAAGTGGAGGCCCTCGCGGCACTCATGACCTACAAGTGCTCCATTGTAAACGTCCCCTACGGTGGCTCAAAGGGTGCCCTTAAAATTGACCCGAAAAAATACACGCAAGATGAACTCGAGCACATCACTCGTCGTTTCACTCAGGAACTGGACAAGCGCGGCTTCATCGGTCCCGGCCTAAACGTACCGGCTCCCGACATGGGCACAGGCCAAAGGATGATGGCGTGGATGGCCGATGAGTACCAACGGCTTCACCCCACCGACATCAACGCCCGCGGTTGCGTCACGGGCAAACCGGTTCACTTCGGCGGAATCCAAGGCAGAACCGAAGCCACCGGAAGAGGAGTACAATACGGACTCAGGGAATTCTTTCGCAACCCAGACGACGTCAAGAGCGCAGGCCTCGAGGGAACACTCGAGGGGAAGAAAATAATCGTTCAAGGTCTCGGCAACGTCGGTTATCATGCCGCAAAGTTTTTTGAGGAAGAAGACGGCGCAAAGATAATTGCCATCCTCGAACGAGACGGAGCTCTGCTGAACGAAGAGGGGCTCTCAGTCGAGGCAGTATTCGCTCACAAACAGGAAAAGGGCTGTATGGAAGGTTTTTCGGGAGCTCAATTCGTTCCCGGGGGAGCTGAACTCTTGGAGCATCCGTGCGACATTCTAGTACCTGCCGCAATGGAAGGCGTCATTACACAAGAAAATGCGGGAAACATTAAGGCGAAGGTCATTGCCGAGGCGGCCAACGGTCCCGTCTCCTATGAGGCCGACCGCATCCTCAACGAAAAATGCGTCTTCATCCTGCCCGATGCCTACCTCAATGCCGGCGGGGTCACGGTTTCCTACTTCGAGTGGCTCAAGAACCTCTCGCACGTTCGCTTCGGCCGCATGGATCGCCGCTACGAGGAAGCGCAAGGGCAGGCTATCCTCGACGTTCTCGAGCAAGCTCTGGGAAAACCCGTCGAAGGCGCAGCCCGCGACAGCCTCCTGACTGGACCGGACGAACTAACCTTGGTTCGCTCGGGTCTCGACGACACCATGCGTGAAGCCTACGGGGAAATCCGCGAAGTACATCTCTCCAACGACAAAATAAACGACCGTCGAACTGCCGCTTTTGCGCTATCGATAAAGAAAATCGCCGCTATTTACGAAAGCATGGAACTCTAATGCTTTTCTCAAAGTGAACGAGGACTTTCCCGATTCCACTTCGGAAGCAATAGAATATGGTCTTGAGGCTGCGACCGTAGCCTTTCATTCTTTTAGAAAGCTTTCAGGCGAACGCAGAGCGACTTTCCTGGAAACGATCGACGACCTACTGGAACAGAATACCGAGGAAATCATTTCCCTCGCGGATGGGGAAACCTCATTGGGCCTTCCACGCTTAAGGATGGAACTCCAACGGACTGTGAACGAGACCCGTATCTTCGCCAAGCTCGCCCGAACCGAAGATTGGCGTGAATCACGCTCAGATAAAGCGGAACCAGACCGTATCCCCATTCCAAAACCCGGACTGCAAAGCTACAATTTACCCCTTGGCCCGGTAGTCGTGATAGGGGCATGCAATTTCCCCTTGGCCATTTCGGTTGTTGGAACGGATACGATGTCGGCGCTCGCGGTAGGATGCCCGGTCATAGTCAAGGCGCATCCCGGACACCCCGGCACCTGTGAGAAACTCGGGCAAATCGTGAAGGAGGCAGCAATGAAAACAGACATGCCTTCGGGAACTTTCACGCTCCTGCAAGGGAAAGACCACCGAGTAAGCCGAGCACTAGTGGGGCATCCACTCACTAGAGCCGTTGCCTTCACGGGTTCCCTACAAGGCGGTCGAGCACTGGCCACTATCGCCGCCCAGCGAAACGAACCCATACCGTTCTATGCCGAAATGGGAAGTCTCAATCCGGTCTTCATTCTCCCGGGAGCCCTAAGGGAACGCAGTGAAGAAATCGCAAGGGGATACGTTGAGGCCGCAAACTTGTTCGCAGGCCAAATGTGCACCAAGCCCGGGGCACTCGTTCTAATCGACGGACCAGGCGTAGACACCTTCCTCTCAACCGTTGCAGAAGCCACTCGAGCCCAACCACCCATCGCAATGCTAAACAAAGACATTCGGGAAAACTACGAGACGAGCACAAAGGCACTTGCCGAAAAAGCTGAACTGCTCGCCGAGTCAGAAACCACGCCCGAAATTTTGCGAAACGAAGCTGTTTCTAGATTGTTCGTAACCGAGGCAAGGAGCTTCCTCGCAGACCCCGATTTGCGGGCAGAGGCATTCGGCCCGACCTCCCTCATCATCAAGGCAAAGGACGAGAAGGAATTGTTAGAGCTTGCTCGGCAATTAGAGGGAAACCTGACTGCGAGCCTACACGCAGAAAATGTGGACGAGAAGCTGGTGGACGATCTACTCCCTGTTCTCGAGCAAAAAGCCGGACGTATACTCTGGAACGGCTTCCCGCCCGGTGTAACTCCTACGCCTGCGACACATCACGGGGGACCATGGCCCGCAACCACCGATGCACGTCACACCTCCATCGGGCTTTACGGTTATCGACGATTCGTAAGACAGGTATGCCGACAAGGGTTTCCCAAGGAAGCATAATCCAAACCGACCTGTTCTCCCCTACCCTTCTTTTGGCGTTTACAATAAGCCCGGTCAGGTAACAGTTTGGCTCTAGTTATGTCTCCTAATAGTGAAGAAAACTCTGCAATACCTCTCGCCTTCGTAAGCGAGGGCCCAGTGGGGGCGAGAGTGTGGAAGATTTGGGCTCCCTTGTGGAAACTACGGCACCATTGGGAAGGACGCCTATTCTCTCCCCTCGCAACTGTAGGAATGCTAGTGTTGCTATCGCCCTATCAGCTTACCAACTGGATCGCTTCCTTTCGCGGAGTAACGATATGGGATCCAAAGTCCGTTTTCGTATTGGCCGACGGGCGCTACCTCGATCATGCCATTCCCTTCGTGCCATGGACCATATTCGTATACTACACCATTTTCCTTTTTTACTTCGCCTTGCCGTTTGCTGCCCCAAAGACAAGAGACGGTCATCGCGAGCTGCTCATCACGATTCAGTTCATCGTTCTGTCCAGTTGGTTCGCCTATGTCGTATTCTTGTTGTTTCCCGCTCAAGTGGATTTGCGGAAACAAGCCTTGGCCTTAGGCGCCACGGAAGGAAGCCTAGGGGTATTCTATGCGAGCTTCCACTGGCTAGATCGTCCCTTCAACTGCTGGCCAAGTCTGCATGTGACCCAAACCTTTCTCGCCGCCATTGGAATGACTCATTGGAGGGCAAGAGATGGCAGCAACCTGCGGATAGTGGCCCTGTGGATTCTTTGGACTGCCCTTGTTCTCAGCACCCTGACGACAAAACAGCATTTCCTGTGGGACGCGCTCACGGGAATCGCCGTGGGAATCGCGGGATGGTGGTTTGGGCTAAGGCCTGCTTTCAGACACCTTTCTACAAAATAATATGGAAAATGAAATAAACCTTGCATCGATTTCCAACTAAATAATTAATAATATTCATACGATCCTTTTACCAAACTAACAAAATATATAAACGCCATGGAAAAGAGAATCTCCCTCTTCCTTGCAATCCTCACACTGGGATTTGCTCAACAAATTCACGCGCAGGACGGCAGCGACAACGCAGACGACTCAGAACGCTGGTCCGACTTTCTCCCGCTAAACAAGGAACTGGCAGGCGACGCCGAACTGCCTTTGCCTTTTGGTATCGGAATAACAGGCTACTGGCAGGAACAGGACTTGAAACCCAAAAGTATCGGCTTAGGCGTTGATCTAGATGCAACCTTGAGCGGCTTGGTATTAGCAGGAACTATTACAAACATACAAAGAGTCGGAATTGAAACTCTAATTGGTGGGGGAACGCCAACATCAACAGTAAATACAACGGCAACAGCCAATAATGTTGAAAGTGAAGTAGATAATTTTAATGTGAGGTTAGACGCTTGGCTTTTTCCTTTTCTAAATGTCTACGGACTTGTAGGTAAAGTCGAGGGAGAAAATACCGTAAGCGGAGTAGTGGTAAATGATAATTGGACAGCACTGGGTGCTGGCGCGACCCTCGTACAGGCAATCTTAGATCCATTGAAAGCCGGTGTGGATGCAAATGGCTTCAAAATTAATTACGAAGGAGATGTTTATGGATTTGGAGCAATCCTAGCAGGACAATGGGGAAAGTATTGGGGAACGATAGATTACAACTTCACCCAAGCTGATCTTGATATAACCACTTCTGAAATCGATACCCATACCATAACTCCAAGGATTGGCAGGACGGCTTCGCTTGGTAATGTTAAGGGTGCCTTATGGATTGGCGCAATGCATCAAAAAGTCGACGAAGATCATAATGGAAAACTCGATTATTCAGGGATCAACATCGAATACAAAGTAAGAAACGAACAGGAAAACGAATGGAACTTCCTCTTGGGGGCAGCAGCCGAACTCAGCGACAGAATTCATGTTGGAATCGAGGGCGGTTTTGGTGAGCGCAAGCAAGTAATGGGCAACTTGACCTTCCGCTTCTAGAAGCCAAACGAAACATACACTCTATAGAAAGGCGGTCTGGATCAGCGGATCGCCTTTTTCTTTCGGAAAGACAGTATTCAATCTTAAGTAATCTGCAAAATCACTCGATTGAAATTGCGAGAAAGCTGAAGGCTGACGAACAATCCAATGCCATTCGGCCTCACTTCTTAGTAATTCAGATGTATTGCTTGGTCATTCCAATCCTCGCAATGACCAAGCAGGGCATAGACTTGTTAAAGAGCAAGAATGTATGCCAAAGTAAACACAGACGCCCTCCGGAAAGCCGAAGGGCGTCTATTGAAAAACTTGCGAAATGAAAGTCGCAATCAAATATTGAAACTCAGGATACTCCGGCGACTTCCCAGCCCTTCCTGTACTTTTTAGAGACGTACTGCTGGGCCTTTTCACTTCCCGCTTTCATCTTGTCGGTGTCCCAAGAGAACTTGCCTCCGGCCCGCATCGCGAGATTGCCGAGCAGGATAGCCTCAGTGAGGTTGGCGGAATACTCAAAGTTGGACATTGCGATCTCTGGCTTGCCAGCTCGTATGGCCTTTACCCATTCTTCCTTCATTCCCCCGTCTCCACGACCGTTGCGCGGGATATAGGGTTTTGGCATGTCGATCTCGTTGGAATTCTTCCACTTTCCATCGGCGTACACTTTCCAGCGAGAGCCGTAGTCGTTTGGAGAATAAAGGATACCCTTGTCTCCAACGATTAGGGAACCGCTATTAGTAGGCTTTTCCCCATGGAACAAATCCATTGGCGGCAAGTTCTTCTTCTTAAGTTCGACCTTGCCCTCATACCAATGGAAGTCGATTGGACCGCGTCCGTTGGCCTCGGGAAACTTCATATTGATCGAGGCCCAAGCGGGAAAGGTTTCGGAATTGATTGGTCCGGTGCCGGCATCTTCGATTTCGTTGGGCTGAGTCAATTGGCAAGCCATGTAGGCGAGATTAGCCGTATGGCAGGCCATATCGCCGAGGGCTCCCGTACCGTAGTCCCACCAACCGCGCCATTTGAAGGGGGTGTAGTTCGGGTGGTAGGGACGCATGGGAGCAGGTCCGATAAAAGAGTCCCAATCGATGTGTTCCGGAACCGGGGGCGTTTCCTTGAATCGAGCGGTAACACCTGGAGCCTGCGGCCACACGGGACGATTCGTCCAGACATACACATCTTTCACTTTGCCTAGACCACCTTTTTGCACGAACTCGGCACCAGCTCGCAGACCGTTCTCGGCAGTTCCTTGATTACCCATTTGGGTACAAATCTTGTTCTTCTTGGCCAACAAACGCATTTGGCGTGCTTCCCAAACGGTGTGACTGAGCGGCTTTTGGACGTAAACGTGAATACCTTGCTCCATGGCCCGCATGGCCGCGGGAGCATGGTGGTGGTCCGGCGTGCTTACGTTTAGGGCATCGATCTTGTCGCCATGCTTTTCAAGCATATCTCTATAATCGCTGAACTTTGCGGCGGAAGGATGCTTGCGCAGGGAGACATCCAGACGGCGCGAGTCGACGTCGCAAGCTGCCACTACGTCGCCGTGACTGGCAGCATGATCGAAATCGCTCTTGCCTTTGCCGCCGATGCCAATGCCTGCAATCTGAAGACGATCATTTGCACCAAAGACGCGACTCGGGAGAAAAGTAAAGGCGAATGCCGAGGAAGCAGAAGCTCCCAGGAATGCGCGGCGCGAGTAATGAGTAGTGTGGACGAAGCTCTTAGCCATATTTATATTGGTCGTGGAGTTTTGAATAAAGGGTGAAGGAAATAGGAACTTACTTTTCGATAAATCGAATCGGCAAGAGAAAAACCATTCAAAGGAAAAGAATTTCAAATGCCCTTCAGGAGGTTTTTACTTGGCAAGCATAAGCGATTTCGTCGACAATCTCAGGGTTTACAATCAAGTTTTCCTTAGCCTTTCGAGGAAGTTTTTTTATCCGCAACTCCACCTTAAGGGCCAAGCTACGATCACCGAGTTCTCGCGTCATCACCAATTGCAAGGGTCCGCGACCTCGCAAATACTTAGCTCCTTTCTTACCTTCGCAATGCTGATCGAAACGGCGATTCACATCCAGAGTGATTCCCACATAGAGGCTTTCGTCCTTACAACGAATCAAATAGACGAACCACTTGTCCATGAGGAGAAAAGATTTCGTTATTCGCTAAGAGAATCGGGGGCGTTCACATCGTAGGAACCCGTCGATTGGTGCGGAGTCATGGGCCAGTCGTCCGTACGGAAGGGATAAGCGGGCAACTCTCGTGCGTTCATCAACCCACCTGCAGGCAAGTTGGACCAACCGTAACGTACAGCCACGGGTTCGGCAACCTCGTCGCTCCATACGATTACGGAATAGGCCCCTTTGTCGACGCGGGCTCGAGCGTGGTGAAACTCACGATCTTTCCCCGCCAAGTAAAAACCAACCTCAACGTCTTGATCGAGCAACAAGCCTCGAGCGGTATCCTTTTCGAAACGGACGGCGACCTTGCCGCCCTTTACCTCCATCGATTCGTAAACGGGACCACGCCACTCGATGGAACGGTTGCCATAACCTTGCACCCCATAAACCTCGGCCAGAGCCCAGCGAGCGGAACGTTCGCCAATCGGCAACTTGCGTTGTGGATGAATCCCTCCCGAAGTATTTGTATCGTAAGTGGCGACAAGCCCCGTGTTCTTGGTGCGTTTCCAAGTCAAGAATTGAATTTCTCTGACAATACTGGCGTGATGATTCATATCGTAGGTCATGGACCTCCGATTGCTCCAACCGGCAATTTGGATAATGCCAAAAGGCAAGTCAGGTTGACCAAAGACCTTGCGCCAATCCGAAATGACTGCGGGACAAGTCCTCGGGTAAGGCTTCCAGCCGACAGTAAACGAATTGTTTTCCCCCTGATAAAAGAGAACTCCGCGCACGGCGGCGCGTGAGATGGGAATGGTCATGCCGTTCATCATTCCTCCCGGTTGTCCCTTGTGATCCGGATTCTCATAAGCCTTGGGATTCGGTCGACGAGGCTCCCGTTCCCCCTTGGCCTTGGCATCGGCTCGGACCTTCTCCCAGTTCTTCAGATCGGCCTCGTAACGCTTTTGGGCTCCCTCCTCCCGTCCTCCGGAAATCCAATCGTTACGAGTCGTTTCGAACTTCTCAAAATAAGGCTTCATCGCAGGGATCGGCCTGAGGGTCTCCTTTGTCGCCCAATGTTGAGCCATGGTGCCGCCCCACGAGATGTCAATCAGTCCAACGGGAGCATCCAACACCCGCCGCAACCTACGAGCGAAGTAATAACCGACGGCGGTGCAGTTTTCAGCTTGCTCGGGGACACACAGGCGCCAGTTCCCCTCGGGTTTCGTGGAGCTCTCCACGGGAAAATTGTCTTGAGGCTCAAAGCGGGCCACCTTGGGCAAGCGGATGAAACGTATCTCCGGATGGTCAACGGACAACATTTCGAGATCGGCATCTCGGGTAGAGCGGAGAGTCCATTCCATGTTACTCTGACCACCACAAACCCAGACCTCGCCGACCAGCACATCCTTTATCGTTCGGTGACCGCTCTTGCTCGACACCATCAGCTCACGCCCATCAAAGCTCTTCTTCATCGCGGGCAACTTGATCGACCATTCACCTTTCGCGTCCACCTCTACCATAACGGAATATCCGGCGAAACTAACCGTCACTTCCTCGCGAGGAGTTCCCCAACCCCAGACGGGAACCTCCTTGCCCGCCTGCAAGACCATATGGTCCCCGAACAGGTTCGGCAAACGAACCCCGGCATGAGAATTTATTACAATTAACAAGAAAGTAAGTAAGAGTAGGTGGACTGTGCTCATGACGGTATTGATGCACTTCAAGGACGACTTGACGAGGCAAGAAAATATAGTCTCTTAAGCTTTTAAGCGCTTTTTACGCTTTCCCTTTGAGTACTTTACTCCAAAGTCCGACCCACCATGTCATACCTGTCACAAATACAAAACACAGAACAAGGTTGGTCTGAATCCAAGGCCCAACTCCTAACCGTCGGAATCTTCCAGAACCAAGAACTGACGCCACTGGGACAAACGATCGACGAACATCTCGCTGGTGTCATTTCAAAGGCCGTCCGCTTGGACGACCTGACGGGCAAACAGGGTGAAAGCCGAACTTTTTACGACGACGAGCACATAGTTCTGGTCATGGGCTTAGGCAGAAAAGAGGATTTTGACTCCGAAGCCATTCGCAAGGCGGGAGGATCCATTGCCAAAACGGCCTTGTCCATGAAGGTGACTTCACTCGCCGTGGAATGTTTATGCACTTGTTCAGAGAAACTGGATTGCCAAGCCTTGGCCGAAGGACTCGTCTTGGGCAGTTATCGCTTCAACTCACATCGGACCGGCGATGAAGACAGTCCCGACTTGGAGGACGTCACGGTATTGGGAGGAAATGAAAACTGTTTATCAAAGGGAGCAATCATAGCAAACGGCGTTTGCCTTGCCCGGGATCTCGGCAACCATCCCGCAAACGTGGCTACCCCCACCCGACTGGCTGAGGAAGCACAGAGGGTTGGGGCGAAAGGCGGCATGAACGTAACCATCTTCGACCGGCAGGAAATCGTTGAACAAGGAATGGGAGCTTTGGCCGCCGTTGCCCAAGGAAGTGACGAACCTCCCAAATTCATCACTCTTGAATACAAGGGCGGTCATGAAGATCAAAAACCGATCGCCCTCGTGGGCAAGGGCCTAACCTTCGACAGTGGGGGCATCTCAATCAAGCCCTCGGGCAAAATGGATGAGATGAAATTCGACATGTGCGGATCCGCCGTAGTGCTCGGAGTCATGCAGGCAGTTGCCGAACTGAAACCGGCCTTGAACATAATCGGGGTCATCCCCTCGACTGAAAACCTGCTCGGAGCGAAAGCTTTCAAACCCGGAGATATTCTCAAGGCTTATAATGGTAAAACGATCGAAGTACTGAACACCGATGCCGAGGGGCGCTTGATCTTGGCTGACGCCCTAAGTTACGTAACCAAGAATCACGACTTGGAATACGTCTTGGATTTCGCAACCCTTACGGGGGCGGTCTTGGTCGCTCTCGGTCATCATGCCACGGGGATCATGGGAACGGACGAAGAGTTAATTCGCAAGGTCAAGGCATCTTCAGCCAGAACGGGTGAGAAAGTCTGGGACTTCCCACTCTGGGAGGAATATTGCGACGAAGTGAAGTCAAAGGTGGCCGACGTCAAGAACCTCGGCAACGAAAGAAACGCCGGCACGATCGCAGGCGGCGCCTTCCTTAAGGAGTTCGTGAAAAACGACACCCCTTGGGTACATTTCGACATCGCAGGCTCGGCATGGGGCGAAAAGGAAAAGCCCTATGGACCCAAAGCGGGTGCAACGGGCAACATGATACGACTGGTGATTGATCTTCTAGGAATTTGATAAGTTTGTAGCATCCAAAAAGTTGAAACTTTTGCGTTCGAATCATCGTTGAAGCAATAAACAAAACCATTGGCTCAGAGCCCAAA
>MDTC01265326.1_pt1 | contig 11952 bp, 12 predicted proteins | sample 811181 | NCBI WGS metagenome assembly MDTC01 (sample SAMN05326644, study PRJNA326480) | marine metagenome | isolation source: seawater | place: Pacific Ocean: North | collected 2011
TATGGCGAAAAAAAGAATGATTTCTTTTATGATGACTTCCATTATTTATCCGTCTCCCTCAGTCGTTATTTATAAAATTAACATGGAGACTTAGAGTGAGTTCTGATTCATATGAGATCCAGTCCCTTCTTTATGAGTATGCCTTTCATTTGGACAGCGGAGATCTTCAAGAGATGGCGAACATGTTCGCGCATGCCAAGTTCGTTGCCGGCGACGGTTCTGGTGTTGAGATTTCAGGCGTTGAAAATATTCTTAAATTATACAAGGAGCATACTCGTATTTATTCGGATGATGGGACGCCTCATACACAGCACGTAACCACTAATGCAATCGTCAAGGTTGAACCTGACGGCGTTCACGCTGAATGTAAATCTTATGCCATTGTGTTTCAATCAGCAGATGATTTTCCAATTCAACCTATCATTGGCGTTCAATATTTCGATAAATTTGAAAAAGCGGATGGGGTTTGGAGATTTTCAGAAAGAAAGATCGTTTCTCGTTTATTTGGCGATCTAAGTAAGCATCTACTAAAGTCAATTTAAATTTCACAATTGTTCAAAAAGATAGTCTTATTAAATTATTTTACTGCCTTCTCTTTTTTTACAAATTATAAAACTTAGCAGGATACTGTTATGAAATTTGTTTTATCGACCTCGTTTAATACCGTTGAAGACCTAATGGCGCTCGCGCCGGTTGCTGATGAAAGTGGTTGGGACTCGCTGACTTTTTCTGATCATATTGTTCATCCTGAAACGATTTCAACACCTTATCCTTATACGGAGGATGGTTCGCGTCGCTGGGAGGCGTTTACTGACTGGCCTGATCCTTGGGTATTGATTGGCGCCTTAGCCAGTATCACTCAACGAATCCGATTCACTAACAATGTCTATGTATTACCGATGCGCAACCCGTTTATGGCGGCTAAAGCCATTAGTACTGCAGCCGTAATCTCAAATAATCGTGTTACGCTAACGATTGGCATGGGTTGGTCATCCGATGAATTTGCCTTAGTCGAGCAACCCTTTGAACGGCGCGGCAAGCGAGCCGATGAGATGGTCGAGGTGATGCGTAAATTATGGACCGGCGACTGGGTCGAGCATCACGGTGAATTTTATGAGTTTGAGCGTTTAGAAATGACGCCGGCCCCCACTGAACGCATTCCTATTTATGTGGGCGGTATTTCGAAGTTTGCTTTTCGTCGCGCCGCGCGATTGGGCGATGGCTGGTTAAGCGACTTACAAACCAGCGCCGAAATTGTCGACTGCATTAATATGATCAACAACTATCGCAAAGATTATGGCCGCGACCACTTGCCGTTTGATGTTATGGCCTCACCCAGCGATGCTTTTACGCTCGATCACTATAAGCGCCTAGAAGAACAAGGGGTGACGCATTTACTGACCATGCCCTGGCCGTTTTATCCCAATGACAAGGTCGATGCATTGACACAAAAAAGCGATGCGATTAAGCGATTTTCCGATGAAATTATTGCTAAAATGGACTAGATAGCTATCACCGTCTAGATAACTATTATGGATTAGACGGTTATTAATGAAGCCAGTCGAATAGAACTTGGCGAGCGGCCTCAACCCCATTGCCCTTGGTGGCTGAAAAGAGTTGTACCGACGTGTTGGGCTGGCTTTTGACGGCCTGCTCAACCGTCATTAATGCTTGTTTGGCTGCGCCGCGTTTTAACTTATCTGCCTTAGTGAGTAAAATATGACAACGCAGGTCATATTGTTTTACCCAGTCCAGCATAATCACGTCATAGGGTTGTAGTGGGTGCCTGACGTCCATTACCAGCACTAAGCCCGTTAATGAGGTTCTTTTCTCGAGGTATTGTTCAAGGTGTTTTTGCCATTCAAGTTTTTTGCTGATGGCGACTTTTGCATAGCCATAACCGGGCAAATCGACTAAACGTTGCTGGTCTTTGAGCATAAAAAAATTGATGAGTTGCGTTCGACCAGGTGTTTTACTGGTTCTAGCTAATTTTTTCTGTCCTGTTAAGCGATTGATTGCGCTAGATTTTCCAGCATTTGATCGGCCGGCGAAAGCGGTTTCTAAGCCCTCGTCGAGGGGACATTGCGCCAATTTTGCAGCACTTTGCGTAAAACTAGCAGAGGCGAAATACTTTTGGATGTCGCTAACAGGGGATACTGCATCAGTCATAGTCAATCAGTCGCTATTTTTAATCCGAAGAGAAGCGGTGGATAACCGCAGGGTCAGTATACCGCGATAATTGCAACCCTCGTTGTTTTGTCTTTTGTGGCAGGCCAAATTGGCAAAAATGACGTATAAACTTGAATGAAAATGTATATTTACTATTTTCTGGGAAAAAATAGCCTTACGGTAACAAGGCAAGCAGTGATAGAATCGCGCTTTTTAAAATATCGAGAATTGGTCGTCGAGACACTTCAAAGACTAATTAGCATCAACAGGTACTCTCTAGGTAAAAGAAATGACAAAGCACCGCCCTTTTTACACGCTTATCCTCTGTTTGTTAATGTCAGCTCAATCGGTCTGGGCCGGCGGTGATGCAGCAAGCGGCAAGCAGAAAGTTGAAAGTTGTAATGCCTGCCATGGTGCCGATGGCAACAGTCTAATTCCTTCCAATCCTAAGTTGGCTGGTCAGGGTGAGCGATACTTGCTTAAACAACTTAAAAACGTACAGACCGGTGAGCGTGAAATTGCCATGATGGTCGGCCAGCTTGATCATTTTAACGATCAAGATTTAGCCGATATTGCTGCGTTTTATGCCGCTCAAACCCAAACGCATAGCTTTTCGGAAGAGAAATGGGTGAACTTAGGGCGAGAAATTTACCGCAATGGTAACCCTGACCGGGGCATACCCTCTTGCACCGGTTGTCACGGTCCTTCCGGTACCGGTAATGCGCCCGCTGGCTTCCCTATGTTGGCCGGTCAGCATGCCGAATACCTTGCTATTCAGCTCAGACACTTTTCTATCGGCAACCGTCATAATGACGGCGAAGGTAAAGTGATGCGCGATATTGCTGAACGAATGAATGACAATGAGATCCAAGCAGTAGCCAGTTATATCGCCGGTTTACGTCCTTAATAAGTAAAGCATGGGGATTTACTCCCCCCGTGTGCTGATTTAAAAAAATTATTTTTTGCTATAGGGTTCGCCGTTATGAAAAGCCTTCGTCGTTTAAGCTACTCTCTGTTGCTGCCATTTATTCTGTTTGCCTCTGTGGCCTGTGCCGATAAATCAGATAGCCAAGCTGCATCTTTTGAAGCGGGTGTTCACTATCAAGTGCTGAGCAATCCTGCGCGGACGTTAAAGCCTAATAAAATAGAAGTAATGGAGGTCTTTTGGTACGGCTGTTCCCACTGCTATACCTTTGAGCCATTGTTGGACAAATGGCAGGCAGGCCTGGCAGATGATGTTGTATTTGCCAAAACGCCAGCCATTTGGCGTGATTTTATGAAACTTCATGCTAATGTTTACTACACGGCAGAACAATTATCTTTACCCCGTGCGGGCCATGACAGTATTTTTGCCTTGCTGGCAAAAAGCCCTCGATTAAGTGATCAAGGCAAATTTGCCGATATTTTTGTACAACACGGCATCAGTCGTGAAAGCTTTAATCAAACACTTAATTCCTTTGGCGTGATGAGCAAGGTGTCACAGTCTGAAAAGCGGGTGAAGAAACACTATCGGGTACAGGGCACGCCTGAACTTATCGTCAATGGTAAATACCGAATTAGCGGCCGAATGGCTGGAAGTCAGGCGCAAATGTTACAGGTCGCTGATTATTTAATTGCCTTAGAGAGGCAGGGAAAGTAAAATTTTCTTAGTATTTATCAAAACCGCCATTAGGGCGGTTTTTTTTGTAAAAGCCGCCTATAATTAATAAACGCTGGCCTATTTGACTTAAACACTCACCTATTCCTTCACTTGATAAGAGTCTTTATGAAGTCTATTCCGTTTTTTACCCTCGCTCGAAAGCAATTGTTGGCACGTTTTCGTAGCAAGCAAGTTTTAGTTGAGCAAACACACTCGCAAGAAGAATTACTCTGGGAGTTTGCACTGTTCGTCGAAGGTCAAGATGATTTGCTCGATGAGTGGATTGCCAGTTTGCGGCAACAGCTTCGTAGCAGTAATGAAGTCATTGACTCTGCATTAATCGCTGCTGCGCATGAGGCGATGAGTAATGCCGTAACGGCGCGCCGCAATAGCCTTGACCAGCAGCTTCAAAGTTTTAATGACGGCGTTGCCCAACTGTTAGCCTTAAACCCCTCTGCAGAAGCGAAGAAAAAATTAGCAGCATTTATGCGCGGCTGTCAACAAGCACTCACAGGCAATCAATCCGCAGAATTTATGGCGGTTAATTTTTTTCGCTTGCAGGGCTTAATCTTAAATGACCTACCTAAGCATTCTGCTGGGGGCGAAGAAATTGAGTCGATCGCTGGGCGCTTAGAGGCAATCCTAGCCGATATTCTCTCACAACTAAAGCCGTTAGCAACAACAGAGAATGCGCTTATTAGCGCGCAACAGATACTGTCTGAAGGTTTAAATAATGAAAGCCTGTTACTGCTATTGAATCACTTAAAGACAGTGATTATCGGTGCCCATGAAAATGACCATCAAGAATTTGAGTTGTTTTTAAAGGGCTTAAACGATCAGCTGTTTAGGCTTAATAACGATGTCAGCAGTGTGGGTGATTCCGCGCAGTCGATCATCGCTTCGGGTGCGACTTTTGAGCGTACGGTGCGTAACGATATGGATATATTCTCAGGCAGTGTCGAAACCGCTTCGTCGATGCAGTCATTGCAGGCATCGGTTAGATCGCACGTGGCGTTAGTTTCATCACAGCTTGATGAATACCAGAAAAAACGTGATCAGCAACAACGTGATTATGAAATTAAGCTCGCGGCGATGCGTTCACATGTGCAGTTATTAGAGGCAGAGACCGCTAGAGCAGAGGCCGAGCTTGAAGTTCAGCGTCAATATACCGAGCTTGATGGCCTGACTGAGCTGCCTAACCGAGAGGCTTACGACCGCCGTATTGGTATTGAGTTAGAGCGGTCTAATCGCTACGGTAATACTTTTTGTCTGGTGGTGCTCGACGTCGATCGCTTTAAAGTGATTAATGATACCTATGGGCATTTAGCCGGTGATAAAGTGTTAAAGTTACTGGCAAAAACAGCGAAAAAAAGGCTTCGCTCCAGTGATTATATTGCCCGCTACGGCGGCGAGGAATTTGTTATTCTGTTGCCAGAAACTGATGCTGACTCGGCGCTGAAGTTAATGAACGACATTTGCGCGCAGGTGCGTAACAGTCCCTTCCATTTCCAAACTAAGCCATTGAAAATAACCGTATCATTAGGCATTGCCGAAGTGGCGACAGATGACTCAGCCGAAGATTTATTTAGCCGAGCGGATAAAGCCATGTATCATGCAAAAGACATGGGCAGGGATCAATGCCAGGTTGCTGCTTAACGCCGCTTAGTATTGCTGAGTGTTTTTAAGCGCTGCATTCGAACTTAAGACGGCATACTAAGCAACAATTTTTGAACGGCTGAACAGAAATAGTCTACAATAAAGGTGAGTAGTTCAGGGGATACAGGGCCCAGCAGATATCAACCCGAGCTAATTAAGTAGCAAGCTTATGTTTTATAGCTGATAAGAAGAGAGGCGCAGAATGAGTGATGAAGATAACACAGATTTAGGTCTCTTTGAGCAGCTTGATGAAGCCTTAGAAGAGCGCGAGCAGGGCGGCGATCGACGAAAAAAAAATATAGGCATTGACTTGACCGATGGAACTGATCGCCGCAAGGGTGATCGTCGAACGACTGAAAAATAAACATATTTTCACCATCACTTTTTCAAATTTTAAATTATTTCATTTCAGTAGCAATGAGCTATGTTTTGCAATGCACTCTTGATTAATCACCGTTAACAATATGTACTATATCGTAACCTTATAACCTGTCTTAAATGATTGTTTTTTCTATTTACTGCTGCGTTTAGACCTAAATCGCTATGGCAACCTCTGGCTACCGCGTATAAGATGTCACTCAGCTTGTAAACACACCGTGCTTTGGTGTGATTGCTCAAGTTAAGACCATGTTATTTAAACAGAATTTTTGAGCTATTACGCGATCCCCGACGGATTTCCAGAGGGCATTAGTGTAATTTTTAATCAATGTCCAGCAACAATAAAAGACGCGATAATCTTATGTTAATAGCTATTCCTAAAGAAACGGCCCCCGGTGAATTACGCGCGGCGTTAATTCCCGATACGGTAAAAAAATTAGTCCGCATGGGTGCAGAAGTTAGCCTAGAGGCTGGCGCTGGTTCGGGTGCGGGCTTTTCAGACAATGACTACGAGACAGCTGGGGCGTCGATTGCTTCGGACAAGGCGTCGCTCTTGGGTGCCGCTGATGTGGTGCTTCGAGTGCGAAAACCTGAACTCAGTGACGTAGAACTGCTTAAGCCCGGTAGTATTCATGTTAGTTTTCTTGACCCCTTTAATGAGCACGCATTAATCGACGCTTTGAAGGCGAAGAATATTAGTGCTATTAGTATGGAAATGATTCCTCGCAGTACGCGTTCGCAAAAAATGGATGCGCTGAGTTCGCAGGCAAATTTAGCCGGCTATGTGATGGTCATGCAAGCGGCCAATTACTTACCCTCTATTCTGCCTATGATGATGACCCCTGCCGGCACATTAAAGCCTGCTAAGGTGTTTGTTATTGGTGCGGGTGTTGCTGGCTTGCAAGCTATCGCAACGGCAAAGCGTTTAGGTGCGCAGGTCACCGCTTTTGATACCCGCTCGGAAGTGGCTGAGCAAGTCAAATCCGTCGGTGCCAAGTTTTTAGAAATTGATCTTGGTGAGACGGGGTCGACCAAAGATGGTTATGCGAAAGAATTAACCTCTGAGCAATTACAGATTCAGCGTGACGCCCAGAAAGAGGTGATCGCTTCTTCGGATGTGGTGATTACCACCGCGCAAGTTTTTGGCCGCAAGCCACCGGTGATTGTGCCACGTGAGTTTGTTGAAGGGATGAGGCGCGGCAGTGTGGTGATTGATATGGCGGCTGAGACCGGCGGTAATGTTGAGGGATCTGCACCCGGCGAAGTGGTCGATCTTAACGGCGTAAAAATAGTGGGTACAGGTAACTGGCCAAATTCAGTGCCACGCGACGCTTCGCAAATGTATTCAAGTAATCTGTTCAGCCTGGTTAGCGAATTCTGGGATGATGAAGCTAAAACAGTTGTTTTGGATTTTGATAATGATTTGATTGGCTGCGTGATTACACACAACAATGACATCGTTAATCAAACTATCGCTAATATTCGTTCTGGAGACCAGTAAGTATGGACATCATTAATTTAGTTTTCGTTTTTGTTCTTGCCATATTTCTTGGCGTTGAACTGATAAACAAGGTTCCATCAACATTACACACTCCGTTGATGTCTGGTTCTAATGCAATATCCGGCATAACGCTAGTGGGAGCTTTAGCGCTGGCTGGGTCAGATAATGAAATAGTGAGTATCCTTGGCGCGGTAGCGGTTGGCTTTGCGACGATTAATGTGATTGGTGGTTATATGGTGACGGATCGCATGCTGGCAATGTTTAAAAAGAAAGAAGGCGGTGATGGCAAATGAGTACTGAAATAATTGATTTAGTTTATATTGCTGCCGCTATTTTATTCATAGTCGGTCTGAAATTTCTTGGCTCTCCTGCGACCGCTAGAAAAGGTAACGTCATTTCTTCTATCGGCATGGCAATCGCCGTTATTGCTACCCTGTTTACCAAGGGGCTTAACTTTGAATTGATCATTGGTGGCTTTGTCATTGGTGGCTTAATTGGTGCAGTAGTGGCCCGAAAAGTTGAAATGACATCGATGCCTGAGATGGTGGCCTTATTCAATGGTTTTGGTGGTTTAGCCAGTTTATTTGTCGGTTGGTCAGCGCTAAAGGCGACCGCTTCGCCCGAAGTATTCTTTTTGGTGACGGTATTCCTTTCAATTTTGATTGGCGGTTTAACGTTTACGGGTTCATTGCTGGCTTACGGCAAGCTTAGCGAGAGAATTTCTGGCCGCCCCTTTGTTTATGCGGGCCAACGAATTGTTAATAGCGGTATTTTGCTTGCAGTAGTGGTCTGTGCGGTGTTGTTTATTCAAAATCCTGCCGATCAAAACTGGCTATATCTCGCTGTCGGCTTATCGTTGCTATTAGGTGTTATGTTCGTTTTACCCATCGGTGGCGCCGATATGCCAGTGGTTATTTCTTTGTTGAATAGCTTTTCAGGCATTGCCGCGGCCGCGGCTGGATTTGCGATTGGCAATATCTTATTGATTGTCGCGGGCTCCTTGGTAGGTGCCAGCGGTATTATTTTGACGAATATCATGTGTAAGGCTATGAACCGCTCATTATCGAATGTGCTGTTCTCAGGTTTTGGTACGGTTAGCACCAGTTCTGGCCCTGTGATTGAGCAAGGCGAAGTGAAGCCCATGTCAGCTGACGATGCTTACTATGTTCTCGAGGCGGCCAGCAGCGTGGTAGTTATTCCCGGTTACGGGATGGCAGTGGCTCAAGCCCAGCACGTGGTTAAAGAACTGCAAGAACTATTGGAGCATAACGGTGCTGAAGTCGTTTACGCGATTCACCCGGTTGCGGGTCGTATGCCCGGCCATATGAATGTGTTGCTTGCCGAGGCAGATGTCCCTTATGATTTGTTGCTAGAGATGGATCAAATTAACCCAAGAATGGAAACGTTTGATGTGGCTATTATTATCGGCGCCAATGATGTGGTTAACCCTGCGGCCCGCGAAGTGGAGTCTAGTCCTATCTATGGTATGCCGGTGATCAATGCCGACCAAGCCCAGACGGTGTTTGTTCTTAAGCGATCAATGGCTTCTGGTTTTGCTGGCATTGATAATCCATTATTCTTTAAAGAAAATACCCGCATGTTATTTGGCGATGCCAAAGAAACCTTAGGTAACTTAGTCAAAGCCTTTGATTAAGCGTTGCCGCCAATGAATAAAAAAAGCGCCTTAAGGCGCTTTTTTTATTCTGTAGCTTTTTTTATTCTGTAATAGTGGTTAATTAAGGCTGGATCGAATGTAGCCGGCTAATCGAGAGGTTGCTTGGCTTGCGGCGCGCCGCTCATAGACCAAACTAATATCAATGGAACCCAGATCCGGTAAGCGCTCGGACTTGCCGTAGCGCTCGATCGCCTCTAAGCCATCGGGAATAGTGCTTTGAGCGAGCACGGTAATCCCTAATCCCTCACTAATAGCCGCTTGAATGCCCGACAAGTCAGGGTTGGTATGAATGATTCGCCATGGTTGCTTAATCTTATCTAAGGCTTTTAGTGCGCGTTTGCGATATAGGCAGCCGTCTTGGGCCAGAACCAGCGGTAATTTATCTTGGCGATCATTGAGGTAGTCTTTTTTGCCCACCCAAACTAACCGATCAGATTTAATAAGACCTTTACGTTTGGCCGAGGGTTTGTCGTGCAGGCCTAAAATTAAATCATATTGTGCTCGTTGTGGTTCTGACAGCAAATTGCGGCTCAGGTCACTCAATACTTCTAGGGTGACTTGCGGATAAGACTGAGCGAAACGACCGATTATTTTGGGCAGCAAAGTGGTGGCAAACTCACTGGGAATCCCCAGTTTAATTTGTCCCGCCAATTCGGGCTTGGCGAATTGATTCAAAAGCTGGTCGTTGAGCGCTAAAATAGTCTTAGTATCCTCGTAGATTGCTGCGCCTGCATCCGACAGGCTCAGCTGTTTGTTGAAGCGCAGAAATACCTCAACGCCCAAATGCTCTTCGAGTTTTTTTAGCTGCAGGCTAATGGCCGGTTGTGAGCGGCCTAGATGGTCGGCAGCGGCGGTCACCGAGCCAAGGTCGGCGGTGGCGACAAAGGCCCTTAAAGCGTCCATCGATAAATTTCTCATATTTAAATTCCAAATGTATTTATCAGTACTATTAATTTAACAAATAGATTGGATTAACGCTACAATAGCTTTTATCAACATGAGTAGCCCGTTTCATAGGTGACTTTCATTGTCTTTAACCTTTTTATTACCAACGAGATAAACCATGGCGCTGTTTACCGCTTGCTACGACCTTCACCTTGCCGCTGGCGGCAAAATGGTTGAATTTGCCGGTTATCAGATGCCGGTGCAATACAGCGATGGTATTTTAACAGAGCACTTGCATACGCGCAGTCAGGCTGGCTTATTTGATGTATCGCATATGGGCCAGGTGATTGTTGAGGGGGTTAACAGTGTCGCAGAGTTAGAAGCGGTGCTACCCATCGATGTGGCGGCGCTATCCATTGATCAGCAAAGTTATGCGGTACTGACGAATCAGACAGGTGGCATCTTAGATGATCTGATTATCACACGGCTTGCTGAAGATAAATTTATGCTAGTGGTCAATGCCGCCTGTAAACAAGCCGATATTCGCTATCTCCAACAACAGTTAACCAGCAGTGCGCTTGTTTATCAGGATCAGCAGGCTTTACTGGCTTTACAGGGCCCGCTTGCCGCGCAGGTGCTGAGAGGTTTAGCGCCCGAGAGTGCCGATCTAATATTTATGCACGGCGCTGCAATGGAGATCAATGGCCAGCCATGTTACATCACGCGGTCGGGCTATACCGGCGAAGATGGCTTTGAAATTTCTACTGATAATCAGCACGTTGTTTCCTTGGCGAATAGTTTGTTAGAAAACAGCGCGGTTAAATGGGTGGGCTTAGGTGCGCGCGACTCACTGCGATTGGAAGCGGGGCTTTGTCTCTATGGCCATGATATGGATACGCATAGCAGCGTAGTTGAAGCAGGCCTTGGTTGGAGTATTAGTCGTAGCCGTCGGGCGAATGGCGATAAAGCAGGGGGCTTTCCCGGCGCTGATACGCTCTTTGCCCAGTCACAAAACACTGTTCAGCGTCGTCGAGTCGGCTTTACTGTCGACAGTCGTGCACCGGTACGCGAGGGGGCGGAAGTGGTTGATCAAGATCAGCAAACGATTGGTGTTGTGACTAGCGGCGGTTTTTCTCCAAGCCTCAGCGCGCCGATTGCGATGGGCTATATCGATACTGACTTTGCTAAGCCTGGCGATCAAGTTCAAGCTTTAGTAAGAGGCAAGCTTAGGCCTATGACCGTGACTGCCTTGCCTTTTGTTGCACAAAACTATCACCGTTAAATCGTCACTTTATAAATATTGTTTGAGAGCGCGAAAACTATGACTGAAACACTGTTGCAAGAACCGATGACTGAGACTTACTCAAGCGATCATACCGATCAATTGGCGGTTTCGCAGACGCCAGAATTACCCTTAGAAGGGTTTGAAGCGCGCCATATTGGTTTAACCGCCGGAACAGAAAACAGTGACCACCAGCGAATGCTCGAAGCCCTAGGCTACAGCAGTATGGAATCGTTTATTACCGACGTTGTGCCGGCCAGTATTTATCAGCAGGGCGGATTGAATTTACCCGATGCACTGAGTGAAGCAGAGGCTTTGAGCACCTTAAAAGCGATTGCGAAAAAGAATTTACCGTTTCGGTCTATGATCGGTCAGGGCTATTATGCCACTGAAACCCCCACGGTGATTTTACGAAATATCTTAGAGAGCCCCGCTTGGTACACCGCCTATACACCCTATCAGCCTGAAATATCACAGGGTCGATTAGAGGCATTACTCAATTTCCAAACCATGGTTTGCGACCTTACCGGCATGGATATTTCTAATGCCTCCATGCTAGATGAGGGCAGTGCGGCGGCTGAAGCGATGAGCTTAGCCAAGCGCTCGGCAAAAAATAAGTCGAACACTTTCTTTGTTGACCAAGACTGTCTGCCGCAGACCATCGAGGTGGTGAAAACAAGAGCCCATGCCGCGGGTTATGAGCTGTATATTGGCGACCCTAAAACGAAAGCAAATAGCGCTGATTATTTTGGCTTGTTACTGCAATA
>MDTC01261514.1_pt1 | contig 11951 bp, 11 predicted proteins | sample 811181 | NCBI WGS metagenome assembly MDTC01 (sample SAMN05326644, study PRJNA326480) | marine metagenome | isolation source: seawater | place: Pacific Ocean: North | collected 2011
AAACTATGTTAGAATTATTAGAAAAACTAAAAAACAATATGAAAAAGAAGAAAATTCTACTTTTATGGATAAAGAAATTATTATAAGAAAAAAAGAATTTAAAATTGATTATATGAATGTAGTTATAAAAACATATGATGAAATTAATAATACAGAAGATTTAATTATTAAACAAGATATATACAATAATTTTTTAGAAAAAAATATTAAAGATATATTTAAAAATAATATTTTTTTAGATAAAAATATTATAGATTTAACAACCGAATATAGAAAAAAAAGAAATTACCTTAAATCATTATCTATTGATACTAATTATGCTCATGATTTTACTTTAGAAATGTTTAATAAATTTGAAAAAAACTATTTAGATAGAAAAAATGCTGAAATTATTAAGGAAATTAAAAAACAATATGAAAAAGAAGACAATTATACAGTTATAAATAATGAAATAATAAATAAAAAAAAAGAATTTAAAATTAATTATATGAATGTAGTTATAAAAACATATGATGAAATTAATAATACAGATGATTTAAATAGTAAACAAAAAGCATATCATAATTATGCAAAAAGATTTATTAGAGCTAATAAAGGTCATATACAAAAATAATATTTTATTAAATATTTTCTGTAAAAAATTTATTACAGAAAATAATATAGAAAAATTAATATTTTTAGCGACAAAAATATAATATTTTTTTGTCGACAATTTTAAAGGGAAATATTTTTTAGTTTCATTTTTTACTGGGAAATATTAACTAAAAAATAGTAATATTTTTTAGTGACACGTATTCCTTAATTTAAACTTTTTTGCTACGTATTTTTCGATATTTGCAAAAAAAACCAAAAAAAAGCCAAAAAACACAAAAGAGCCAAAATGCCAAAAATCGTTTTGGACTCTTTTCGAAAAATTTAGACTGAAAAAAACTTGTTTTTTTTGTGTTTTTTTCGATTTTTATATTGGTTTCAATAAGACACATGACAAGAGTCCAAATCGATTTTAGACTGTGCACTGACAGTAATAGCGTTTTCGACGAAAATTTAAATGGGTTATTACTATATCATTATTGTTTTTTATGATTTTATTGCATGATCCAAAATGCCAAAATTATTGGCATTTTATTAATATCTATATACGTAAAAAAAAAAACTCGAATTTAGTATAAATTTTTTTTTTTTCAATTTGCTACGTTACTAAATTCGAGTTTTTTTTGCTTGCATACGTAATAGTTTACCTCGATTATTTTGGCATTTTGGATCAGAAAAATAACAGTAATAAATTTAGACTGGTAAAATTCCAAAAAAAACACCTCCTTACTGAACCAGTGCGCCAAATCGATTTTTAGAGTTTTGGATCTTTTGGATCTTTTGGATCTATTTTGGATCACTTTTGGCCCTTTTTTTCGAATATTTTGCTCAAAATGTTTGAAATTTGATAAATTTTTTTATTATTGACAAAAATGAAAATTCTAGTCATTTTTGCTACGTTCTAAAAATATTTGTAAAAATTTTTGATAATGATATTTAAAGGGATTATGATATAAATTATTAATGTCTTTGTTTACTGATAAATATTGTCCTTTATCAACTGATAAAATTATAGGGAATAAAATAGCAATTAAAGAGATTTTTTCATGGATAAATTTGTATAAACAAAAAGATAAAAGTATAAAAAGAGGTTTATTAATTTCTGGACCTTGTGGTATAGGTAAAACTATTGTTGCACAATTAGTTTTAAAAGAATGTGGTTATGATGTAATTGAAATAAATAATACAGTACAGAGAGGACAGAAAGAATTAAATAATGTATTGAGTAAATTTATTTCAGGAAATAATATTTTACAAATGATGGGAATAACTGATAGTAAGACAGCTATTATAATGGATGATATAGAATGTTTTAAAAGTGGAGATCGTGGTGGTTTAGCAGAAATAATTCAATTTATAAATCCATTAAAAGGTAGAAAATCATTAAAAAAAAAAGAAAAAGATAAATTAATAAATCGTTGGAATCCTCCAATTATTTGTATAAAAAATAATGTATATAATAAAAAATTATCAGAATTAGAAAAGGTATGTAAAAATGTAAATATGTATCCTCCAAATGTGAATGAAATATATGATTTTGTTAAATATATAATTACAAATGAAAATATAAATTTAACAGATAATATGATAAATAAGCTAATAACTAGTTGTAATTTTGATATAAGAAACATTTTAAATCTTTTACATAATTGTTGTGGTATTGATAAAATTACAATAAAGTTATTTAAAAATATTCAACATAAAAAAGAAATTCAAGATATAAATATTTATCAAATAACAGAAAGACTTATAAAATTAGGAGATAATAATATAGATGAAAGTAGTAGATTATGTGATTTAGATAAGAGTATGTTACCTATGATGATGCATGAAAATTATCCTTTTTTTTTGTCAAAAAATGATACTGAAACAGCAGAAAAAATATTAGATTTAGTTTGTTGTGGAGATGTAATAGATACTTACGTTTTTAATTATCAAAAATGGTCTTTACAGGATATTCAATTATATATTTCTTGTATTTCTGTGGCAATATTGATAAATAAAAATCAAGTATATGATAAAAGATTAAAATTTACAGAGATATTAGGTAAAATAAGTAATCAAGGTATTAATAATAAACATGTGTCTTATTTGAGAGGTAAAATAAATATAAATTATTTTATATCAATAGAAGATTTGTATTATTTTAGAAGAGTATTGGTAGCTTGTTTATTATCAAATGAAGATAAAAATTTTAAAAAAGGAATTGATATAATGAATGAATACAATATAGATATAGAGGATATAGATAAATTAATAAAAATAGATAAAGTAATTCGTGAAGAGCAAGAAAAAAACTGCTTAAAAATTAAAAACAAATTAAAAAAATATATGAATTGATAGTAATGAAGCGTAAAAATCAACTTGATGAAATTGTTGGAACTACAAAAAGATTAAAAATAAAAGAAGGTGAATATGTTGAAAAAGAATGTATTGTATTATATCAATTAAAAAATAAAATGTTAAATATGACTGATGAAATGGATAATATACAAAAAATATTTAGAACTACAAGAATTAGATTTAGTAGAGAGATTTGTAATCAAATACAAAAAAATAATGAATTAAAAAATAAAATTGAAGAACAAAATAAAAAAATTGAAAAATTAGAAAAGAATTTAGAAGATTTTAAAAAAGAAATATTATTAAAAAATGAATTAAAAAATAGTCCTTATTATTTAGATTATGTTAATTAAAAAAAACTTAAAGACATAGTATTACAAAAAAGAATGGAAAAAAAATTAATAAGTAATTTTTCAAATATTTCAAATAAAATTTTAATAACAGACCCTTTATATAGTTTATATGGTGATGATGTATCTGATCAAGGTTATATAAATAATGTGTATGTAGGTAATTGGGAAGTATACGTAAGGGAAACAAAAACACATATTAATGAATTATTTATAGTAACTGAAAATAGTGATCATGAATGGGTTTTATATGAAGATTGTGCTATTCAAGATAAAACTGGAATGGTTGGTATATTTGATATAGATTATTATAGAGATGATCATCTAGCAGAAAAAGTTTCAGAAGATATTTATATGGCGGAAAATATAGAAGCTATTATAGAGATAAAAAGATTATATGAAAGCACTAAATATGGTCCTTGGTATGCTTTATGTTTTGGTAGTGTATTAAAAAATAAAGGTTATTGTAGTATTCCTTATGGTTGTGTAGTTGCTGTTGATAATTTAAATGAACGTAGAGAAAATGAACAAAAAAGTGGTCCTTATGAAGTATATATAACTAAAAGTAGTAAAAATATTATTAATGGTATTAAAATAATATTTTATGATTATGATTCAGATAGTGATAAAAAAAATTCTGAAAGTGAAAGGGAGAATGAGAGTGAAAGTGAAAGTGAGAGTGAGAGTGAGAGTGAAAGTGACGAAGAAAGTTTTGAAACAACAGATGAAGAAGTTGATTATGAAACTATAATTAGAAATGAATTAGGTGATGAATTTTATAAAATGCTTGGTTATGAAACAATTAATATAACTTTTAGTGATCTTAAAGAAGAAGTTCAAAATACAATTGCTAAAACATTTGGTTATAATAATACTGAAGATTTGATTAATTGTCATAGAAAATTAGATATAAATTGGGATGGATTTCCATTAATGTCATTAAAATTATTTAAAAAAGAATGATATTAAAATGTTTTATTAATATATAGTAAGTATGTTATATAATTTTGGTAAATATTTATGTAAAGCATTAGCAATTGTATTAGTTGCAAAATATATGAAAAATCCATTATTAAATATTAATCAAATAAGTAATTTTGTTCTTGTTATAATGGTTTCATTATATTTATTAGAAAATTTTGCTCCTCGTGTTTTAGGTTCTGTATATTCTGGTCTTGGTTGGAATATAGGAAATAGTTTAATTGAAAATTTAGAAGTTGAAGATGTAGAAAAAGCAAAAGAAGAAGTAGAAGAAAAAGTAAAAGAAATTACAGAAAAAGCTGATGAAACAACAAAAAAAGTAGATGATGCTGTAGAACAAGTAAAAGTAGTAGCAAAAGAAGCAGTTGATAAAATAAAAGATACAGCAACTGCTGTTGAAGTAGCTGCTACAATTAAAGGAGATACTCAAGTAGCAGAATTAGCAAAGAAAACTAAAAATGAAATAGAAAAAACAGAACAAATAGTAAATGAAGTTGTAGAAGTAGCAAAAGATAAAATTTCAGTACAAAAGAAAATTATTAAAGAAAAAGATGAAATTTTAAAGAATGAATTATTAACTCAAGCTCAAAATTTTTGTGAATATGTGAAGATGAAAAATATTGTTAAACAAGAAGTAGATAAAGAAAATGAAAATGAAGAAAATGAAGATGTAGAAAAAGCAAAAGAACAAGTATCAAATATATTAGGTGGTTTAGATACTAGTATAGGAAACTATGCTAACTTTGATTTTAGTAAATAAATATATGTGTATATATTAGAATGTTTTTATTTTTAATTTTGATCTTAGTTATTTATTATTTAGATCAACAATATGGAGATTATTGGTATTATTTATTTAAACGTGTTCCTACTATAATAAGTATTTTATCATTATTATATGGTGTTTATACAAATGGATTAAAAAATTATAAAAAAAGAGAGGTTAAAAGATATGTTTCTGTAAAAAATAAGAAAACTGTTGCAAGTAATCAAAAGTGGAATTGTAATAGATGTAAAAATATGTTAGATGAAACTTATGAAATTGATCATATAAATCCGTTATATAAAGGTGGAACTAATGATATAATAAATTTGCAAGCATTATGTCCTAATTGTCATAGAAAAAAAACAATTATGGATATGATTTAATAATATTTTATTTGTAAATATTATTATAAATGAATAAACAATTAAAAATTAAATTTTCAAAGGATAAACCAGAAACAGTACATTTTAGAAAATATTTAAAAAGTGTTGATATATATCAACCAATACAATTTTATAATTTTTCAGTTCCCAGTCAACAATTATTAAAAAAATATAAAATTATAGAAGTGTGTGATTTAAAAGAATTATTAAAAAATCCACCAAGTGAATTAAGTAAAGAACAAATTGAAAAATTAAAAGAAATAAAAAGAGAAAGTTTAAAAAATTAATTTGATAAGCACCATTTATCAAGTAAAGTATATGTTTTTTCAATATTTGTACAATATTCTTTATTAATTTTTTCATAAAATTCAATTACTTTAGGATGTGTTTTAATGCTTGTATAATCAAAATTTTTTATAGATAAACTATTTAAATCTTTTACTCTTGATAAAGCCACATAACTTTGTCCATATTCAAAAACAGAGTTTCCAATATCAATAGTAGCTAAATCAAGTGTGCAACCTTGTGTTTTATGTACAGTCATTGCCCATGCTAATTTAAGAGGAAACTGGTATTTAATAATTTTACATTTTTTATCTTTATATTCCCATTCATGTGCTGGTATTTTTATTTTTATATTATTAATAAATTTTACTATAGGAATATCATCTTCAAATTCAGTAATTATACCACGTGAACCATTTACTAAACCAAGTTCTGTATTTTTATTTATTAATAACATAACTTGTGCTCCAATTGCTAATTTTAAATTTTTTTCATATGGAAAATCTTTATCCATTTGTTCACATAAATATTTAGTCATACTTTCTGAATGTGATTTTTCACCATATTTTTTTATTTCTGTTGATGTTTCAAAATCATAAATATCTGTTTTCAATTTTTTTAATTCTATATTATTGATTTTATTAACTTGATTTTTATAACAATAGATTTCTGTTGGTTTAATTTCATCTATATTTAAATTTTTATTTATTCTATTTTGGATTAATTTTATATTTTCATCACTTAAATTACCAAGTCTTACTTCATTTAGAATAGTTTGAAAAATTTTGTCTTTTTGTCTTTTAATTTCTCTTAAAATAATTGTTTCATTTATTGTTTCATCCCATAAATTACTTTCAAAACAATATTTAATATTATTATTTTTATCTACTGGTGGAAGTTGAAAAAAGTCTCCACAAAATACTATTTGAATACCTCCAAATGGTTTATAATTATTTCTAACTTTTTTACAAATATAATCAATTAGTTCAAATAATTTAGGTGTCATCATTGATATTTCATCTATAACTAATACTTTTATTTTCCAATATTTCATTTTCCAAGGATAGAAATTTATAATTTTAGTTACATATTCATCTGGTTCCTTATCTCCTAAACCTATACAAGCCCAGGAATGTATTGTTTTTGCATTAGATAATAAATATGCTGCTATACCTGTTAATGCTGTTAATTCAATTTTTATATTATTATTATCACAATATGATTTAAAATGTTTAATTAAATAAGTTTTTCCACTACCTGCAGGACCACTTATAAAAACATTTTTTTTTAATTTAAATTGCTCGAAGGCATATTGTTGATCTTTTGTCAGCATAACTTTAAATATATTTGTTATAATCTTTTATATATTTTTCTAACTATAAACTATTATGGAACCTAATATTTGGGGTGAAAAAGCTTGGTTTTTTTTACATAGTATTACTTTATCATTACCAGAAAAAATACCAGAAAATTTACAAAAAGATATATATATATATTTTAGTTTATTACAAAAATTATTACCATGTCCTTATTGTAAGGATAATTATAAAAAACATTTAGTTAAATATCCATTAAATAATAGATTAAAAACAAAAAAAGATGTTGTATCTTGGTTAGTGGATATTCATAATGAAGTAAATAAAATGAATAATAAAAGTATAATGTCTTATAAAGATGTTATAACTTATTATAAAAATGAATATGGTTTTATAGGTAAAATAAAAAAATATTATAAAGATGTAATTATTTTAATATTGTTAATTATTATTTTGTATCCCTATTTGATTTAATAGAAAATTATTAATATTTTTAATTAATATTGTTCTTGTTATTTGATTTGGTCTATTAAATTTTTTTAGAATTTCATCATAAGTAACCCATTTAATAGCACCTATTTCTCCATATTGATTTTTATTTTTTGATGATATTTTTAATGTTCTATTTATAGTTATTTCTGATAGATAGTAAATATGTTTATAAAATATATCATTACTTCCTTTAAAAACCTCTTCTACTTGTGGATAATTTTCTACTAATTTATATTCTTGTAATTTTAAACCTGTTTCTTCTCTAAATTCTCTTTCTGCACATTTTAAATTTCTTTCTTTCATATTTCTTCTACCTTTAGGAAATCCCCATTCAGGTTCATTTAAATTACTTATTGTATTTTTAATTGCTAATTCTATACTAATTTTATTTTCATATACACTATATCCTCTTTTTAATTTGCTAAATTTTTCTTGTGCTTGTAGGAATTCATTTTTATAACTTTTATGTTCATGATTTATCCATAAATTATTCCATAGATTTGTAAAATTATCTGTGTTTAATTTAGTTCTTTCTGTAGTTGTCATTTCGCTAAATAATTTTAATATTAATTTTATATCGGTATCTTCATATTTTCCTCTTAAAATTTCAACATATGCAACACTATCTCTTCTTTGAACTATTAAATATTTTATTACTTTTTTTATATTTTGATTTTCTTCATCTATATGTTCTAATAATTTAAAAGCACTATCATTATTTTTAAAAATATTTTGTTTAAATATTTGATATCCAATAATACCGCAACTTGTTATTGGTTCTCTACATTGTTTATATACATGACCTAGTTTTCCACAATTACCACAGTAGATTTCTCTCTTTTTCTTTTTTTTAATGTATTTTTGTTCTTGTTCAAAACTATTCATTTTTATATTTAAATATACAATTATTTAAGTATTTTTATCTTTATATATAATAATTATATGAATAAAAATAAATTTAGACACTACCCAAGTGTATATGATACAAATTTTAATGAAAAAATATATAAAAAAAAAGAATTTTATAAATATCGTATACCTGAACAAAAAGATTTAACAGAAGATGAAAAACAGAAACAATTAAAAGATAAATGTAGTAATAATACATTTGTATTAACACCAATTCAAAATATATTAAAAAATTTTTTTAATCAGTTATCACCTTATAATGGATTATTATTAGTGCATGGTACTGGTACAGGTAAAACTTGTACTAGTTTACAAATATTACAAAGTATGGGAGTATTTGATAAAGAATATATTAAATATAAACCAATTGTTTTGATAACTAAGGCTAATTTATATGATAATTATTATAATGAAATGTGGAGTAGTGAAAAATATGATAATAATATACCTCAATGTTTAGCAGATAGGTTTAAACCATTAAAAGGAGAAAAAAGTATTGTAAAAAAACTTTTTGAAGCTCCAACTTTAGAAACAATTAGTTCTAAATCAGAGATTATAATAAAAGAATGTAAAAATAATTCACAAAAGATGAAAAAAATGTATGGTAATAAAATTATTGTAATTGATGAAATTCATAATATTAAAACAGATGGTAAAGAAAAAAAAACAAGTAAAAATGAAGAAAATATTAATAAACGTTTTGATACATTAGCTGCGATATTAGAAACAACAGAAGGAACCAGTAAATTATTATTATTAAGTGCAACTCCTATGACAAATGATGCAAGACAAATATTAAATTATTTTAAACTTTTATTAATTGCGAGTAATGATTATAGAAATATAATAAGAATTTTTAAAGATATTATTACTGAGGAACAAATAAGAGAATTAAAAATAAAAGGAGTAAAAAATAATATTATAACACCATTATTAAATAACATTTTTACTAAGAAGGCTGAATTTAAAGAAAATGGAAAAGATATTTTTGAAAAATTATGTCAAGGGTATGTTAGTTTTTTTAGAGGTGAAAATCCAATTACTTTTCCAAAAAAATTTTATCCTAAAGATGTTTTAAAATTGCCTATTAAATATGATAAAAATTCTTATGGTAAAGATGCATCAATTGAAATTAAAAAATTAAAGTTGGTTCCTTTTAATTATAGTGAAAAACAAGTAGAAATAATTACTAATCCAAAGAATGCTTTATTTAAAGATTTTTTAAGTAAAGGTAGAATATATGATACTATTGTTGATTATGATAAACATAAAGGTGATAAAAAATTTTTAACAATAAGTGCAAATGATGGTCATTTACATAAAATTAGTCCTAAAATTGATAAAATTATTAATGAAATAAATAAAACAAAGGGTATTGTTTTTGTATATTCTGATTTAGTAACACAACATTTAAAACCATTTATTGAAATATTAAAAATAAATGGGTTTCGTGATGAACAAATTGGAATTTTGATTGGTAAAACTAAGAATAGAGAAGCAATACGTAATAATGTAAATAAAAAAGATACTAAAATTAAAGTTTTAATTGGTAGTTCAGTTGCAAGTGAAGGTTTATCATTTAAAAGAATTCGTCAAGTTCATCTTCTTGTACCTTTATGGAATATGAGTGATTTTAATCAAGTTATTGGTAGAGCAATTAGGCATTGTAGTCATTCTGATTTACCTATAGAAGAACAAAATGTTAAAATTTTTAATTGGATAGCACAATATAAAAATGATAAAAAACGAGAAACTGTTAGTGGTCATATTCTTAGTAATGCTGAAATGAAAGAAATAAAAATTAAAAATGTAGAAAGAATTATGAAAGAAAATAGCATTGATTGTTGTTTATTAAAAGAAAATAATGTAAGAAGTGATGATGTAGATAATTCTTTCGAATGTGATTATCAAAAATGTGATTATAAATGTAATATTAAATGTAATGATTTAACAAAAAAACAAATTGATAATGATACTCATGATTTGATATATCATACAACTGAAGTAAATAATTTAAAAAAAAATATAATAAAATTATTTAAATATGATTCAAAATGGTCTCAAGCTGATATTGAAAAACAATTAAAGATAGAATTAAATAGAGCAGAAGTTGATGAATATTTGGATTATTCTTTATACGAATTAGTATCAGAAAAAGAAATTATTGAGGATAAATATAAAAGAAAAGGTTATATTCAATATAAACCACCTTATTTTGTATTTTTACCAATTATTTTTAAAGAAGTTGAAAATATGCCATTAAGATATCGTAGTAAACCATCAAGAAAATATGAAACAGATATTTCATTAAAAAAAGAAATTAAAAAAGAAGAAAAAAATACGGATAAAATTATGGATAGTATAAAAAATAAATTAATAAATATATACAAAGAATCCTCCCAAAATATTCAATTAGTGATAGTGAAAACATTAAGTTATTTATCAAAAATTGATACTGAAATATTAACTGATTTTTTTAAATTATTTTTAAGTATATACATACAAAATGATATGAATAAAGAAATATTTAATACGGAAGCATCATTTGCAATTTTATATAAAGCTTTATTAAAAACTGAATTATTATTAAATAAATATCTGGATAAAACACCTGAAGATAAAATATATGGTATTATATTTCGTAATAAATATTTAATTATTAATTATAATACTAAAAAAATTGAAGATTCAATATCAGAGAGTGATAAAATTAGTATAAGTGATTATATTAAAGGTATTACAAAAAATAATAAAGCATCAATTTATGGTTATATAAAATCAGGAAAATTTAAATTAGAATTTAAATTAGAATATAAAAATAAAAAACAAATGGCAAATAGTTATACAATAGATGAATTAAAAAATGTTTGTAAAGATTTAAATATTAAATATAGTAAGAAGGATACAAAAGAAAAGCTTATTACTAATATTGAATATGAATTACGTTTAAAAGATAAAAATGATAAAAAAAATATTTGGTTTGATAATAAAATATAAAAATTGATATTTTTTTAATATATATAAAAAAGATATATCTATTTATAATAAAGAAATGTTATTTAATGATTCACATATTTATTATAAACAGATTTTAAAACAACGAGTTAATTTATTTCCATATGAATTAAATAAAAAATATGAAGAATATATTAAAAAATATCTTCAAGATAAAATTGAGGGAATATGTATTAGAGAAGGATATGTAAAAAAAAATAGTATTGAAATTCTTAAGAGAAATAGTGGTGTAATTGAAAAAGGGCATACTACAGGTCAAGTTAGTTTTGATGTTGTTTATAGTGCTCAAATATGTAATCCTTCTGAAAATGATGTTATTTATTGTGAAATAAAAGATATAAATAAAATAGGTGCATTAGCAGAAGTTTATAATGTAGAAGAATCTCCATTATGTATTATAATTGCTAAACAATATCATACTAATTTTGAATTATTTAATTCTTCTAATTTATTTGTTGGAAAGAAAATATTTATAAATATAATAGGAAAATCATATGAATTATATGATACTAAAATTACA
>MDTC01228132.1_pt1 | contig 11949 bp, 9 predicted proteins | sample 811181 | NCBI WGS metagenome assembly MDTC01 (sample SAMN05326644, study PRJNA326480) | marine metagenome | isolation source: seawater | place: Pacific Ocean: North | collected 2011
AATTATCATTCTCACTAAACAAATTCTTGAATACTCACCTCCTGAAAGTGTATTGATATTTTTGTATGATAAATGATCAAGTTTCAATTGACTTAATAACGTCAAAGCTTCCTCTTTATTATTCTTTTCTTTTAGGGGCATAGCAAATAATAAATTTTCAATTACATTCATATGTGAGAATAATAAATCATTTTGAAAAATCATTCTTACTCCTCTTTGATTAGTAGGTAGGTGATTTACAGATTGCTGATTTACTAATATTTCACCTTTGTATGTGAAAGATTTTTGCTCAATACCACATATATATTTAAGTAAGGTAGACTTTCCAGCACCACTCATTCCAGTCAATGTATAAATTTCAGATTTTTGAATAATAAAAGATTTATTTTCAATTAAGATAATATCTTCTTTATAAATGTTAAGATTTTTACACTCTAACATATCGATACCTTAAACTAATTATCATAAAAATTAATGCAGCAGGAAGAAAATTCATCATTGAACCAGCACTTGCAGTTTGTATGCTTTCACCTGAGAATAAAATAAAAACTTCATTATTAAATAACCCCCGTTCTCCTTTTGTAACAATTATACCTTGAAGAAATTGATAAAAACAAACAGAGAAACTTACACCAAATATAAGTAAAAAATCATTAAACATCATGGGAAGTTTGATGAGAAAAAAACTTTTAAATCTTGTTATTCCTAGGATGTCGGAACTATGAATATATTGTGGATTCAAATCATCATAAGATTGCTTTAACATAAAATACGTATATGGGACAATATAAATAAATAATGAGAAATAAAACCAAAGACTAACTGAAAAAAAAGCTAATTGTTCCATAAGGTTAGCAATGCTTATAAGCATAATATTTTGTGGCATAACGAGTATCATTAGGCTAATAACAAAGAGAAATTTATAAATATTTTTTGTATCTTTTGAGGTTTCTATCAGAATGACAACAAATAATAAGCATAATATTGATATAACAGAACTTATAAAAATACTGCTAAAGAAAAGCCATAAGTAATTACTCACCATATAATCAAACCCTCTGAGAGAAAAACTACTTGGCATAATGGTTGGGAAGAACCAACTTTCACTAATAGAAAGGAGGCTTGTAATAAAAAGAATGATCATAAATAAAGCAATCACAATGAAATAGAAAATTTTTCCTAATAAAAATAAATTGTAATTACCAAAACCTAAAAATTTTTGATTTTTGAGATAACCATTAAGAATTTGCATTAGTGTATACAAAGTTATCAAAGCTAATATTGAACTAAGAATTGTAATAATAATTAAAGAATTCATTTGCTGTGCAAGATTAAAATTTGTTGAATACCAAGAATCAATAATTTTAACATTGATCATATGAGGAAACTGAGGACCTAAGATTGAACTAAATTCATAATTACTAAAACAAAAAGTAACTATTATTAATATTGGTAATGTCATAGATTTTAACCAGATTGGAAAAATACAGCACAACAGAGCTGATAAATTTGAGTGACCTAGAACTAAAACTTGTTTTTGAATTTGCAAAGCATTAATTTTTTTTAAAACACTCAAACCAATGAGGACTAAAAAAGGAACTTCTCTTAATGCTAGACTAATAATATATATTAGACTTGAGGAAGCATCACCTCTTTCACTAATGAAGGGGATGTCATTGCCATAAAAAAGTGCAAATAAACGAGCAAAAAAACCACTAGTGGCAAACAGATATATTATTCCGATACAATAAGAGATATGAGGAAAGCTAATTAAAATAATCAAAAAAGAAGATTTGAAAGATTTTTTGTTATACAAGTAATTTGTAATGAGAAATGCAATAATAACTGCAAGAATTGTAGCAATTATATTATTAAAAAAAGTGATACTAATTGAAGTCAATAAATCATTAAAATGAATTAAAAAGAAGTGAGTATCTAATTTACTAATTACTTGGTAACAAATATTACCAATTACTAAAGCTATTACTCCAAATAAAACTAAAAGAATCCAGTAAGAAAAATTACTTTTAATTAAATGTCTTAAGCCATTCATTTTCAATAGCCTCTGTCCAACTATGATGGGGTTCTAATAAATAAGGAAATTTGTTGCTTGGCAACACATGAATACTTTGTTTGCCTAAAAACATATTTTGTTGCTCAGCACTCATCTTATTTAAATCCAAAACTGTCGGGTCTCCCCATATCTCTATATTCGCTTTATCAGCCTGAGACTGTGGACTTATAAGATAATTAATGACTTGTAAGGAGGCTGATTTTTTTGAAGAATTAAAAGGTATAGCTAAATAATGTGTATTTCCAATAGCTCCATTCATAAAAGATGTAGTTCGAGTAACATCTCTTAAATTTCTATTTTTAACATTAGTAGCTGCAGCATTAGGGTTGAAATTAATAGTTAGCCAAATCTCTCTATTTGATAACATTGGAATAGTTTCACTTATAGACTTGGGAAATCTTTTACCTTTATTCCAGAGGAAAGGATGTATCTCTTGTAGAAATAGCATAAGATTTGTAATTGGCTTACAAGGGCTTAGGCAACTTGAAAAGGGTTGTTGTAAAATAGCTTTATCTTCAACCATTTCATATAAAAGTTGTTTTAAAAAAGTAGTTCCATGAAAGTTTGGAATTTGAGGATAAGTAAATCTACCAGGATTATTTGTAATAAAATGTTTTAATTGACTAATAGTTTGTGGTGGTTTGTCTATCATTTGACTATCATAAATCAGTACAAATTGTGCCCTACCCCAAGGCACCTCTAATCCTTCTACAGGTTCTCCAAAATCAGAATGTAGAGAAGCATCTCTTCTATTTATATAAGTATAGTTTTTAATTTGATCAACAGGTCCAAATAATAATTGGTTTTTTTTCAAGCGTTGAAAATTTTCTCCGTTAACCCATATCAAATCAATTTTACCATTTTTTAAATTATTATTTTTCTTATCTGACAATAAAATTTTTACTGTTTCAGCAATATCTGTAATTTTTGTATGGCGCAGATCAATATTATTTTTCTTAAGGTTTTGACTAGCTTGTGAAATAAAATTATTAATTACAACTGAACCGCCCCAAGCATGAAAATTTATTTTTTTTGAATAGAGATTTTGGTGAAATATAAAATAAATGAAAAAAACATTTATAAATAATTTAATTAGAATATTCAAAATTTTAAATTAATTAATGTGTGCTTATTATTTATCATTTCAATCAAATTATGTTATTAATTCTAACTGATAAGAGCATACAACATAAATAATATAATAATTGAAATAAAATGAGCGAATATTGTAACTATTGTAAAACTGAAATAGCTATAAGCGATAGTATTGAGATCGTATGGAAAATAAGCTTGTTAAGTGATAAAAAGCAAGATGAATTTAAAAACGAAAATGGCTTAGTATGTTCTACTTGTTTAGAAGTCTTCTATAATAATTCTGAAAAAATTAAATAAACTCGGTGAAAATCACCGAGTTTAAGAGTATATTTTTATTCTTTTGGCATATCCGTTGCGCCAGTTTCGAGTGAGATGACTTTTCCATCTTTATATTTGCAAACAGCCATTACAGCCTGCTTATTACCATCACTAAATGTTACAAATGAGTGCTCGACACCAATTTCATCATTTTCATAGAGAATTCTTACATTTTCTCTTTGAATGTCATCAGACATTGCCCATTTGATCACATCATCTTTTTTTAAAACCATTCCTGATTTGTGTAATGTAAAAGTATAATCATCGTGAAGTATTTCATTCATCATTGCTTCGTCTTTATCTGCCATTGCCTTATTGTATTTTTCCATTATTGACATTATTTTCTCCTTATTAGTTTTCTATATTTACTTCTGTAAGTTCATAAAGCTTAATATGATCTAAATGCTCATCATAAATAGGCTTCATTACGGGATGTCTTCCAGAAACCAAATCTTTCATTCCTTGTTCATTATGAACATGAACTTTAAACATTATTCCACTTTTGTCTGGGAGTATTCCCGCAATAGTCTTTTCAACGTGAGCGACCGATTTTCTCATATCCATACCTTCATCAGATTGAAAAAACTTCATAAATTTTTCAAGACGATCTTCTCCTTCTTTAAACTTTCCAATTGCTAACATTTGTTTTTCCATATTTATCTCCTAAATTAAATTTTATCAAAATATATTATAAGTTTAAAGAATATTTGTAATATGCTTTTTCGACATATCTTTTTATTTTAAAAGTACTTTCAAAAAACTTCTGAATTCAAAAGAAATCAGATAAAACTTTTCTAACTTGAACAACTTCTTCTGAAGTTAACATATGTCCTGCTTCATAAATTATCTCTAACTTTGAACCATCAATATTATGATGAAGTTCTTTGGCTTTATCTAATGAGATCATTTTATCTTTATTACCTGATAAGATTATGGCAGGGCAGTTAATTTTTTTCACAGAATTTATTCCATTAGAATAATTGTTACAGGCTTTTAAATCTATTGCTAGAACATCACTGAGTTTCTTTGAACTTAAGATCATTTTAGCAACATCTATACTCTTTTTATTTGTCATTATTTGACCATGCTCTGTCATAATGTCTCCGCTATGTCCTGCGTAACACCATTTAAGCATTAGATCGATTACCTTTTTATCATTTGTTTCTGCCATTTTAATTAAATCAGGATGCACTGGCATGGAGTGAGAAGCATTCATTAAACATAACCTTGAGACCATATCTGGGAAGGATGAACTAAATTCTAAAGCTGTTAAAGCTCCCTGCGAGTGGCCAATTAATGAAACTTGTTTTAAGTCAATTGCAGTTAATAAATCCTTTAACCAATTAGCATTTTCTTCTATTGAAGTTAAAGTTTTACCTTCAGAATTACCATGACCAGGAAAATCTATTACCATGACACTGTATCCCTTTTGGGTAAATTGACTAGCCAATGGAGCCCACGCAACATGACTAAAACCACTACCATGTAAATAGACAATTACTGGTTTTTTATTATCAAATATTTTACCACCAGTTCCTGCAAAAACTTGATGGCCATTAACTTCAATTAACATTATTTAATAATTTTTGCTTGCTCTCTTAGTTCAAACTTTTGAATTTTTCCAGTTGAAGTTTTAGGTAAGATACAAAAAACAAAAGTCTTTGGCATTTTGAAACCTGCTAAATGCTGCCGACAAAATTTTGATAATTCTTCCTCATCAACTAATTGTCCTTCATGAAGTTCAATAAAAGCACAAGGTGTTTCACCCCATTTTTCATCAGGTTTTGCTACAACTGCTGCAAGGGAAACGGAGGGATGTTTGGTAATAGTATTTTCAATTTCCACAGATGAAATGTTTTCCCCACCTGAGATAATAATATCCTTAGAACGGTCTTTAACTTGAATGTAACCATTGGGATGTCTCACCGCTAAGTCACCTGAGTGAAACCATCCTTCTTTCATGCTATTTTTAGTTTCTTCAGGATTTTTATAATATCCTTTCATCACAGTATTACTTCTAATCATAATTTCACCCATTGTGGTACCATCATTTGGAACAGGCTTATAATTATCTGGATTGAGTATCGCAATTTCTTCCGTGTGAGGATATCTAACACCTTGATATGATCTTAACTCTGATTGTTTTTCTTGATCAAGCGAGTCCCATGTTTCATTCCAAGCACAATGAACTACGTGACCATATGTTTCTGTCAAACCATAAACATGCATTACCTCAAAACCTAAGGAGTGCATTTTTTTTAAAATTGAACTAGGGGGTGGTGCCCCTGCGGTCATTACATAAACTTTATTAGGAATTGCTAACTGTTCCTCTTGAGGCGCATTAGCGATCATATTTAAGACAATTGGCGCTCCACCAAAATGAGTAACTTTGTATTGAGATATTAATTGAAAAATTTCTTTTACAACTATGTTTCTTATAAAAATAATCTTTGCATGAAGCATAGCAAGTGTCCAAGGATACCCCCATCCATTACAATGAAACATAGGTACTGTATAGAGATAGGTAAGTTTATTAGGCATATTCCAAGCTGTAACACTTCCCATAGACATCAGATAGGAGCCTCTATGATGATAAACAACTCCCTTAGGCTTACCAGTTGTGCCAGAAGTATAGCTAAGACCGATTGCCTGCCATTCATCATTCGGTCTAATCCATTCAAAATCGCGGTCACCAGTCTCTAAAAAAGATTCGTACTCTAGATCACCAATAGATCTTGAATTTTCCAGACCAGCTTGTTGATCGTCGATATCAATTACTACTATATCTCTATTTACTTGCTCTAAAGCATTAACAACTACATCATGAAATTGTCTATCGACTATTAATACCTTAGCATCGCTATGATCAAGAATATAGCCAACTGTTTTTGCATCTAGTCTAGTATTGATAGTATTAATCACACCTCCTGTCATAGGAATAGAATAATGAGCTTCAAAAATCTCAGGCGTGTTAGCAGCCATAATTGAAACCGTGTCCCCCTCACCAATTCCAATTTTTGTCAAAGCGCTCGCAAATTGTGTACATCTATCATAGACCTGTTTCCAATTATATTTTCGTTGTTTGTAAACAATTGCTTCGTAGTCAGGATATACATCTTTAATACGATCTAGAAAACTTAATGGAGTCAAAGGTATGTAATTTGCTTTATTCTGCTCCATTCCTAGATCATAATTATTCATTAATTTTTTATCCTCCTTCCAGTTGAGAGCATTGCATGGATTCTATCTCTAGTTTTATGAGACTGAATTAACTTTATCAAAGATTGTCTTTCAAGATCATACAGATCTTGTTCGCTCAAACTCGTCGGTTCAGAATTTGCTCCACCACTTAAAACATCAGCTAAATGGAGTCCTATGTCTACATCATAACCAGAAATAATATGCTGTGACTCTAAATCTTTTAATATTTCATGCATCTGTTCTTTCACTGATAAACCACTTAACAGAAAAGATGGTCTTTTTGGAATTTGATAAGAGAACTTTAGAGAATTAATTAATTCAAAACTTTTAAATAAAAGTTGATCCCTATTTTCCACCACAACATCCTCCTCCATTATTAATTTTAAAGGAAGAGCAAGAATTGGGGAAGTAGCAATTTTTCCATATCCAATTATATTAAAAACTTCAATAGCAGCATTATCGTGATTATCATGAAATCTAGAATCTTGAACCCATCTCCATAATAACTCCTTGCAACCGCCTCCACCAGGAACTAAACCAACACCCGTTTCCACAAGACCAACAGTGCTGTTCATATGAGCTACCATTCTATCACTTTGGCAAGCAACCTCAAAACCTCCACCAATGGCTAAACCTGAAATAGCACTTACAGTTGGGAACGGTGCATACTTCATTAAACTGCATGCGTTCTGAAAAGAACTTAAATAAAGATCAATACCCTGCCAATTCTCATCATCGGCTAGTCCTATTAATGTATTAAGATCTGCGCCAGCAGAAAAGTTCATAGCTTCATTATAAACTACCAGTCCATCAGCATTGTGTTTATCAGTTAACTCAACTGCTTCATATAATATTTCCATAGCAAGACTGTTTAAAGCATTTGCTTTAGTATGAAATTCTACACACATTATATTTTGGTTAAATGATTTGTCTTCTATCATCCATGCAGAAGCTGCTTGATTTTGAATTAAAGGTTTAGAGAATTTTTGAATATCTCCTAATCTATATATATTTACACCTCTGTTAATTATTGAGGATTTCTTTGAAAAATGAAAATAGGATGAGTCTTTTGATCCATAAGGATTATCTTGAGAGTCTAATATTTTTGTTAAAAAATCTGAGACGTTTGTTTCTAAGTTTGCCTTGTCAATGAATCTCTTCAGACCATAATCTTGCAGAAGTTCAAATGGACCTTTATACCAATTGAAACCCATGCGCAGAGCATCATCAATATCTATAAGTTTTTCTGTTACCTCGGGAATTAAATAAGCACAATAATTAACTATTTTGGCTAAGACACTAAACGCATACTGACCATATTCACTTTTGTCATCAAGTAATGCTTTAATTCCTTCTTTTTCAACTCTATGAGCAAGTTCTAAATCAACTTTTTCAAAATCATAATAAGTGAAAGACTCATAGTTTAAAGCTTTTGTAAATTCATTTCCATCAATGGTCTTATTTTCATAAAAACCACCCTTACCCTTATTTCCCGTGAAGCCATTTTCTAAAAGTTTTTCAACAATAGGATGTGCTTTTACAACTTGCATAAATGGATCTTCGGGTTTTAATTCTTTTTCAAAACTTTTTAAAACGTCTTTCATGAGATCAATTCCAATAAGATCATAAAGTCCAAAGACACCAGTTTTAGGAATTCCCATAGGTCTTCCAAATAGAGCATCCGCTATCTCGACGGGCAGTTTTCGTTCTAAAGCCTCATACATCGCAACTTGCATAGCATAAACACCTACACGATTTCCAATAAAACCAGGTGTATCTTTACAATTTACAATACCCTTACCTAATTGATGTTCACAAAAAGATCTTAGTTTTAATATTTTTTTTTGGTCTAAATCTTTAGTTTCTACAATCTCAAGAAGTCTCATAAATCTCACAGGGTTAAAAAAATGAGTAATACAGAAGTCATTTTTCATCTCAGCTGACATTTCCTGAGTAAGAATACTGAGTGGTATTGTGGAAGTATTAGAAGAAATAATAGAGTGGGAACTTCTTGTTTCTTGAATCTTTTTATACAATTGATGCTTAATATCTATTCTTTCTACTACTGCCTCTATAATCCAGTCGGCATCGCCTATATGATGAAAATCATCTTCTAAATTTCCAGCCTGAATATGATTTAGACAATTTCTTTCAATTAATAGTGGGGGGTCAGATTTTTTTATATTAACTATTGCATTATTAGATATTTTATTTTTGTCTTCACCTTCTGATGGGAGGTCTAATAAAATAGTATGAACTTTTGAATTTGCTAAATGGGCAGCTATTCCTGATCCCATTGTTCCTGCTCCAATAACAACAACTTTTTTATAAAATTCAGACATTTTTTAAATCTAAAACCAGTACCTACCAAAAACAAGCATAAAACCACATACAATAATTAGAAAAGTGCTTGTAAAAAATAGCACCTTGAATGTCCTTTTAGCTTCTTTAGTATTTTCTTTTTTTTTATATTTTCTTTTAAAGTATAAAATAACAGCAAGGCATATAATCAATACCGGAAATAGTCCAAATTGCTCCATATACTGATTTACCATTATTATTAATTATTCCTTAATATAAGGTTAAGAAGTTATCAAAGAGTATTGATTTTTCGAAGGAATTATTTTTATTTTATAAATTTAAAAAACTTTTTTTTGAAGATATTTTCTAGTAAGTTCTAAGTGATAATGTATAAAGCGCCAATAAATGACCTAAATTTCGTGATTAACAAAATCATAGATTTAAAGGAAATTAATAAACTGCAGGGTTTTGAAGAAATATCTGATGATTTAATCAGTCAAGTTTTAGTGGAAGCTGGTAAGATTTCCAACATTCTTGCAGAAAGTAATTATGAGGGTGATCACATTAGCTCAAAAAGAAATGAAGACGGAAGTGTTACGACTCCTCCAGGATTTAAAGAGTCTTATAAAGCTCTTGGTGAAGGTGGCTGGACTAGCCTAGAAGCCAAAGAAGAATTTGGTGGTCAACAAATGCCTACGATAATTTCAGCGGCAGTAAATGAAATGTGGCACTCGGCTAACATGTCTTTAGCGTTATGCCATTTACTAACTCAAGGCCTTATATACGCTCTTCAAAAATCAGCTTCAAAAGTACAACAAGATTTATTCATTCCTCCTTTAGTTGAGGGAAGATGGACGGGCACAATGAATTTGACAGAACCTCAAGCAGGAACTGACTTAGCATCAATTAAAACTAAAGCTGTTAAAGAAGGGGACCATTACCGTATAAGCGGTCAAAAAATTTATATTACATATGGCGAGCATGATATGTCTGAAAATATTATTCATTTAGTATTAGCTAGAACTCCTGATGCTCCCGAAGGAGTAAAAGGAATATCCGTTTTTATAGTTCCAAAATTTAACCTCAGCGAAGATGGTAAATTAAAAGAACAAAACGATGTAACCTGTCTCTCCATTGAAAAAAAATTAGGAGTCAAAGGTTCTCCAACGGCAGTGCTTCAGTTTGGTGAAAAAAATGGAGCTATTGGATACTTAGTTGGAGAGGAAAACCAAGGCCTTCAAATTATGTTTGAAATGATGAATCACGCAAGATTTGCTGTAGGAGTCCAAGGTCTTTCAATTTCAGAAAGAGCTTTTCAACAAGCTGTGCAATATGCAAATGACAGAGTTCAGGGTATTCCAATTGAGAAGAGCAAAGGAGATCCTATTATCCATCACCCTGATGTATTGAGAATGCTTGCAGTTATGAAATCTGAGATTGAAGCTATGAGAGCTCTTTCAATTTATGGTGGTTTTAGTATGGATATGGCAAGCTTAACTGAAGCGGACAAAGAATTTTGGATAGATAGATCATCTTTATTAGTTCCTATTATAAAGGGATGGTTAACAGAAAGATCCTTAGAAATTACTTCTCAAGCTATTCAAGTTCATGGAGGAATGGGCTTTATTGAAGAAACAGGTGTTGCACAACATTTTAGAGACGCAAGAATTCTTCCTATTTATGAAGGAACCACCGCAATTCAAGCAAATGATTTAGTATTTCGAAAAACTATACGAGACCAAGGTAAGTCTGTAAATTTACTTTTTGCAGAAATGTTAAAAGAATTAGAAAATTATAAAAATAGTGAAAATAAAATTGTTAATAAATCTGCTGTTACTATGATGGAAGCAGTTTCAATATCTAAAGAAACTGTTGATCATTTAATTGCTTCTTCTAATGATCAAAAAAAATCAGCGGTTTCAGGCGTAAATTACTTAATGTTAATGGGCTACCTTTGTGGTGGCTGGATGATGTCAAGATCCGCCAGCAAAGCTGCTCAAGAAATTGCTAACGCAAATAAATCAAATGATTTTCTTGAAGCAAAATTAGTTAGCTCTGACATTTTTATGACTCATTTATTGCCTAAAATTAAGTCTCTTGCTGAGAGTATTGTTAAAGGGGATGAGTCAATACTAGCGATGAAGCCTGAGTGGTTAAATCAGTAATACATTCACATATTTGCATAATTAGGACCACCGCCACCTTCAGGAGTAACCCAATTAATATTTTGTGAAGGTTCTTTGATATCACAAGTTTTACAATGAATACAGTTTTGAGAATTAATAATAAACTCTGACTCATCTTTTTCTTTATTGTATTGGATGTCATAAACACCTGCAGGGCAGTATCTGATAGAAGGTTCATCAAACTTTTCTAATGTATAACTTATCGGAAGCTTAGGATCTTTTAGTTGTAAATGAATAATCTGATTTTCTGCATGATTAGTGCCTGTAAGATAAACTGAAGAGGCCTTATCAAAAGTTAATTGTCCATCGTATTTTGGGTAATCTATTTTTTTACTATCTTTAGCTAATTTTAAAGTTTTATGATCTGCATGAAGATGATTTAAAGTAAAAGGTAGTTTGCCTTTAAATATTAACTGATCAATTGCTGTAAAAATCATAGCAGGTATTAGCCCCCATCTAAAACTAGGCTTTACGTTACGAGCTTCATAAAGTTCCTGGTACAACCATGAATTTTTAAAGATTGTATCAAATACAGATAATTCTTTTTTATCATATAAGTGTTGCTGTATCGTTTCAGCTGCAATTATTCCACTCTTCATTGCAGTATGAGAGCCTTTAATTTTCGGCATATTTAGTGTTCCTGCATCACAGCCAACCAATAGTGCTCCAGGCATATGCATTTGAGGTAGACTTTGTAAACCACCTTCGATAAGAGCCCGAGCACCATAAGATATTCTTTTGCCGCCTTTTAGAATTTTACTTATTTTAGGATGA
>MDTC01270218.1_pt1 | contig 11946 bp, 15 predicted proteins | sample 811181 | NCBI WGS metagenome assembly MDTC01 (sample SAMN05326644, study PRJNA326480) | marine metagenome | isolation source: seawater | place: Pacific Ocean: North | collected 2011
TAATCAACAACAATTAGACGATCTAGAAGAGCCCAATGTTATATTTGATACCATTTGTCGAGTTATATACGCTGCGAAAACGAGTAAAAAAGCAATGGCTCTCGACAGCGTGATGGACAAGTTAAGCGATGAAGACAAAGAGTTTCTAAATGCCAATAATCGACTTGCAGAGCTAACAGCAGCATTAAATCACACAGAACTTGAAGCCTTCATTCTTGCAAAAAAAACCGATTATATAAAAATGTTCGCTGAGAAAGTATTGGCCGGCCAGCAACGACGTATTGACGTTATTGTAGAGTTCTTTAGGAAAGTACATGCCTTGAGAGCAGACAAAGAGGCGCGTGATAACTTACTCACAGGGCAAACAGGCGTTGTTGCAGATTTCCTGGCAACAGAAGCAGGGCAAGCAGGTTTAGCTACTGTTGAAGATGCTATGGTTGAAGAAGAGCTTAACGAGTACCTTCAAACATTAACTGTTCTTGCTAATCCAGACGGCTTAAAAGTGATAGCGCAACATCAAGTAGCTCTACCAGTTTTACCAGCATCTATCGACACCAAATTATTATTTGAAGATTTGAAAGAGCTCTGGCGGCATAATGACGATGTAGATTGGATTAAAGAAAGGCTAGACAGCCTCGAAATACCTATACAAGGGTATTTAGTAAGTGTCGATGGCCAAGAAATTTTAGAGACCGTACTAAACAAAGATAAAGAGCAAGACGTAGATATATATCTGGGGCAATTAGAAGCAACAGCGTTGATGCGGGTAAAAGAGAGCGAAAAGTTATCAGATGTCTCAACTAGAGTCGAAATGTTGCTGGAATCCCTTAAAGAGCGTTTTCAAAATAAAGACAACCCTATAATGTTGCAAAATATTAAGCGCAATACCAGTTCACAGATCAATTATTTCATTGCTACCCACGAGCGTTGGATAAGACCTATAATGGCTGCAAACGACGATAATGAGATGGAAGCAGCACTTGCTGAGTTTAAAGATTCATTAACAGGCTTAGACCAGGACAGTTTTCATAAGCTGTTTTCAGAGACAGATGAGATTGATGAGCAAACGATAGCGCTACTTAAGTCTAAATGGTCTTATGCTACGGTCGCTTTAGAAGGGGAGATGAGTAGTGCTCCTAAGAAAGAGACTATTTATACGGGAGCGCATGGGCTACCGATTGTCTTCCAGCCTGCCACCAAAGACCGGCCAGCAACTCTAGCCTTTACCAGAAGCGGGCCAATAAGCAGTGCCGCGGCGCTGTTAGAGGCTGCTAACAATGTTAAAGTGCTTGATCCAGACAATATTGGTGATGAAGATAGAGATGGTTGCGTGTATCAAGATCTACAAGCTTGTATGAATATGTTGGAATTAATTGACAGTTTTGGACATACAAAGCCATTGAAAATTATATCGGATGACAAAGATGCTGCACGCAGCTTTTGGGCATTGGCATCTGCGCATGGGGTGAATTGTCATGGCTACGAGGCAGACGAAAAGGATAACCAGTGGCTTGAATCTAGACAAGAAGCTATGAGAGCTATTTTCCCAGTAGTGCTAGCAGCTAATCAGCCGAAAGCAGCACCTTCTAGTGCGCCTGGTATGGGTAAGGGCCATGGTTCAAGCAGTGCAGGTAGCGCCGCAGATGGTGATGAATAAAGGGTTTGCCCAGTGCAAAAATCATTATTCAAGATATTTTTAGAAAAAAGTCTTGAGAGAAAGAGGTTTTTTTGTTAAAATGTCCTCTCATTAAGTTACTAGCTTGGATCTAAGAATATATTATGAAACTTTTGAAGACAAAATCCTACCATCAGGATGCAAGAAAGTGGTTCACTGTTGACGCAGCGGGCAAAAGGCTTGGCCGACTTGCAACGCAAGTAGCGGTTGTATTACAAGGTAAGCACAAAGCTCACTACACACCTCACGCAGACTTAGGCGACTTTGTTGTAGTTTATAATCTTGATAAGGTAGTAACAACCAGTGCTGATAAATTGTATTACAGACATTCTGGCAGAATGGGCGGATTGAAAGAAAGAACATTCGCAGAGCAAATGGCAGTAAGTTCAGAAAAAGTTTTTGAACTTGCCGTAAAGCGCATGCTCAAAAGAGGGCCACTTGGCAGAGACATGATCAAAAAGCTCAAGTGCTATGCTGGTGACCATCCGCACGAAGCACAACAACCACAACCTATGCAGCTGATTGAAGACGGCGCGACACAATAGTAAACGGAGTAAATTATGGCAGAGATGATTAACGACTATTATTACGCTACGGGTCGCAGAAAGCGAGCTTCCGCACGTGTTTTTATGAAGCCAGGGCAAGGTAAGTCCACCGTTAACGGTCGTGATATTAGCGAATATCTTGGCAACGGTACGATCTGGCATGAGTCCGCAATATCACCATTAAAGCTGCTTAAGCAAGAAAACGAGTTCGACTTAAAAATTACCGTAACAGGTGGTGGAGTAAAAGGGCAAGCAGGTGCCATTGCACACGGCATTGCGAGAGCATTAGATTTTTATGCCGAGAAAAATAGTGATTCTGCAGACATTAAAGAGTTAGTTGCTGCAGTCAATAGCGAAGAAAGCGAAGAAGATAGCGAAGCAGCGAGCCCATTAAGTTGGCACAAAATGCTCAGAAAAGCCAGCATGTTAACTAGAGACTCCAGACGCGTATATCGTAAAAAGGTTGGTTTACGCAAATCCAGAAAAGCTAAGCAGTTCTCAAAACGTTAATCAGTTACACTACGCTTACTAACTTACAGGTGCGCTAATATGATTTTAGTAAAGAAATCAAGTTTAACATTTCTAAGCCATGAAAACGACCTGAACAGCCACAGAACAAGAATAGCTCTGTCTGAAAAAAGCGTTAGTGTTGAATTGCAGTTTATTGATTTAGATAACCCGCCAGAAGACTTTTTAGATATTAATCCATACCATTCATTGCCGGTTCTTATCGATAGAAATTTGGTATTAAATCATGCTAATATTATCATGGAGTATTTAGATGAGCGGTTCCCTCATCCACCGTTATTACCTGTGTACCCTGTCGCTAGAGCAAAAACACGCATAATGATTCATCGAATTGAGCAAGATTTCTACCAATTAGCAGAAAAAATTCTTGCTGAAGAGGATGTCGATAAGTCACGAGAAAAATTAACAGCACAACTGGTTAAATTAGCGCCCGCATTTTCAGAAATGCCTTACTTCCTAAGCCAAGAATTCACCCTAGTTGATTGCAGCTTAAGTGCGCTACTGTGGCGACTACCGCAACTTGGTATAGAGCTACCCAAAAGCGCGAGTGCTGTAGAAGAATATGCAGAAAGAATGTTTGAAAGAGAGGCTTTCAAGCAAAGTCTCACTGAAGCTGAAAAAGAGCTCAGGGAAGATCATTATGATGTCTAACAAGCCTTATCTAATCAAGGCGATCTGTCAGTGGTGTAAAGACCACGATCTTACCACACATATCTTAGTAAGTGCAGAGTACGAAGGTATCAATGTACCGATGGAGTGTATTGAGGATAGCAGAATTGTGCTTAATATATCAGATGAAGCTACGCGTGATTTAAACATAGCGGAAGAGGTAGTTGAGTTTCTGGCAAATTTTAATCAAAGCGTGGTCAAGGTATCTATTCCTGTAGAAGCGGTTATAGCCGTATACGCACATGAGACAGGCGAAGGAATAACCTTCGAGGAAGAAGAGGATGGCGGCAGTAACGCATTTAGCGAAGCAGATATTGACATTGGCATATCAGGTAACGACACGGTAATCAGTACGCTACCAAAAAAGCCTACGTTAACTATAATCAAGTAAAATTAGCAATAATATTCTGATAAATACTACACAAATTCTCAAGATCGTTTAAGTTGATGCACTCATTATTTTGATGCGCGGTAGAATTTTTAGGGCCAAATTCTACAACTTCTTTGACGTAATGGCGAATAAATCGAGCATCAGAGGTCCCACCATTAGTACTAATAGCAGTATTATCAACCCCAATAGAAGCTATTGCAGTTAAGCACATATCACTAAATACCCCAGGGGGGCTATAAAAAGGTTTTGCAGAATGCCGCCAGAGAACATCGGTAGTATACGCCGATTGAGATAAGATCTGTGATACAACACCTTGTATTTTTTTGGCGGTGTAAAAAGGGCTATAACGGAAGTTTATACTAAAGGTGCAACGCTGGGGAATAACATTCAACAGGGTATTATGCGCGTCAATATGCATGCACACACATTGGGTGGCGGGGAAATTAGGCACGTCGCATGACCAAGGATAAGCCAATATAGCTTGTAGTATATCGTTAGTAGCATGAATAGGATTACGTGCAAGTTCAGAATACGCAACATGACCCTGTTTACCCTCAACACAAACAGTAGCACTCAAAGAGCCTCGCCTACCTATTTTAATGGTATCACCCAACGTTGTGCAGCTAGTAGGCTCACCAACGAGACTGTATACAAAGCTATAACCTTCTTTTTTTAAAACATCTAAAGCAAATTGTGTCCCATCAACAGCACAGCCTTCCTCATCGCTTGTGATAAGCAGCGCTAAAGATGTTAGCTGAGCCCCTTGCTCGTACAGATCATAGAGTGCTTTAAGAAAAGCAGCAATACTACTTTTCATATCAACAGCGCCTCTACCAAACAGATAATCGCCATCAACAGTAGCAGAAAAAGGTGGATGTTTCCAATCATTTAGATCGCCTGGTGCAACAACATCTACATGGCCACAAAAAAGTAACTGGGCAGACTTATTCCCAAAATGGACAAATAAATTGCTAGTGCTGTTGCGATCAATTCTACGACAATGACCACCCATAGCTGCACAGAAATCAGCAATAATATCTAGAGAGCCTGCATGTTCCGGGGTAACAGAGGGGCAGCGAAGTAGCTGTTGTGTAAGCGATAGTAATGTCTCTGAACAGACCTTCATATGACACGAAACGCAATACTTATCAACAAGTAAAGAGTGACTATCAACATATTGACAGTTCTATGCAATGAAGTGTAGTAAAATACAATAAAGATAATAATCATGCCGTATTCTTCAAAAGATTGATACCATTCATCCCAAGGGTAAGGCAGAATGTAGGCCAGACACTTACTACCATCAAGAGGGGGTATCGGTAAGAGATTAAAAACAAACAGGCAGGCATTAATAAATATGCCAATATCACAGGTTTTTTTTAACCAAGCTATTAATAAAGGATTACCAAATAAATCTAAATAACCACTGAGTGTAAGGTTTAGTAAAAGAGCCCAAAGGCATGCCATGAGTAAATTAGCTGCAGGACCACACAAAGCAACAAAGGCATGGTGGCGCTTAGGATGTTTAAAGTAGCGGCTGATAATAGGTATGGGTTTTCCCCATGCAAAGATCAAATTGTATTTGAATAATAGTAGCGTAAGCGGTAGAACAATAGTACCAATGATATCAATATGGGCAAGGGGGTTTAGGCTACAGCGACCTTGAAGACGTGCAGTAGGATCACCACAATACCATGCGGCATAAGCGTGGGCTGCCTCATGTAAGGTAGCTGCAAAAAGGCATGGTAAAAACCACACACTAAGCATGTGCATATCTATAGGCAGAGTCATTCAATACTTCCTGAGAAATGTACTTTAGTGACGCCAGGTAGTCTTAATACTGCTTGATTAACTTCCTGCTGTTGCTGTTTATTGAGCTTGCCCAGTAAATATACTTCACCATTACTAACGATAATTTGAAGATGGGTAGTGGGTGTGTCCAGTTCGCTGAACTGTTTGACGATAGACGTCTTTAGAATACTATCGCGAGCGTATTGTTTTGGGTTAGGCTTTTCTGTGTGTAAGTAAGTATAAAAGTGCTTAACTTGAGGGTTTGAGCGCAGGATCTTATGTATAGCCTCGCTATTAGACGGGTCCTGAATAGCTCCAACCACAAGTACATTACCAAAATAACTCACAGTCTGTACTCTTGATTGAGAAAGTGCAGGAGCTTTCATCAACTGGCTTTGCACAAGATGAGCTAGGCGTTGCGGGTCTCTAGGCAGAGATTTCTTTGGTTTACTCTGAGAAAATATAGCCTGAGTACGGACTGTCTGTAGCGGAGTATGTTCATAATCAGCAATAGACTTGTGGACACTAGCGAGCTGTCTTTGCTTAGTTTCCTCAGGAGTTAGTTCAGTCGTACATCCGGTTAACAATACAAATAAAGATAAAAAATATAACAAAACAACCTCCTACTTAAACATGTTCTTGGCCTGAGACGATAAAAATGCACCTGTGGCACTACCCGCCACAAATGCTACGTAATGCGAGCTACAACCTGCAAGTATAAACAGTAACACCACAACAGAAAGTTGTTTAATTAGATATTTAGTCATAGATCGCCCTCCAGATAACTAATTTAACATAGTGAGCTTACTAAGAACAGTCGTTAAGAGCTTAAACTTCTTCTACCTGGTAACACACTGTAGCTACACTATAGGGAGCCTCTGATGTATGATTAGTATCAACACGCGTACTCTTCGCTTCAGGGATACGATGCCCCTGTTGTAGTACAGAGGGAGTATTATTACGTGGATCCTCTGGTTTGCTAACACACACTTTTTTAGGCGAAGTGTTATTACGCGCCATCGTAACCTGCTTAGAATGTAACTTTGGCTTAAATAGTGATGATTTTTTATGCTTTCTAGATTTTAAGCGTCGTTTGTGGTCATGAGCGTTTCGAGAAGACTCTTTATTTAAGTGTTTCATACCGTTGAGCTTTTGTTTGAGATGCATCCGCTCTTGATTGACAAAAACTCGCAGGCTTTTCTTTTCCTGATCAGTAAGTTCAGAATTCTTCAATGTTTTTTGTAATGAGCCGATACGCGTACGATAACTTTTGACGGTAGCAGTACTACGGTTATTAGCAATTCTTTTTTGAGACAAAAACGACTTTCTGCGGATGTTATTATTCACTTTAGAAGAGCGATCACCATATTTGGCGCGCTCACGAGAATGTGTTTTCTTTAGTTTTTCAAATGAAGAGGCCTGGCAGACAGTAGGCTGAACGCAGTGTCCAAAAAGTAATAATAATGTGAGTATTGTATTTAACATAGCTTTTAATCATAATTTAAATTTTTTGTATTATATCATGGCTTAAATTTTTTGGCAACGGTGGATTAAGCAGGGTCTGGAGAATAAATGCTATCTTCATGAGCGTGGTACAATTGGTCTAAATACACAGCAACCCAAGCCCAGAGACATGATAATATCAGTACCATACTCATTAGATAGGGCATTAGGGCAATCATATTATAGTGCCCTGTGCAGCTAAAGAGTAAAAATTGTAATACGCCGTAACCAGACTTACCTACACGTGCACCCATACCATCTACAACCGTTTTTCCTTGTGAGCGTACATCAGCATCGAGTGGAATATAAAACATTTCTTTGGCCACATCAAAGAACGCGTATTTGAGCGTTTTTAAAACAATGACAGCAAATAAGCCGAAGTATATAGTCGACTGTGGTTCAAAATGGCCAAAAGAAAATGGCAAAAGATTCATAGAATACAATAAGAACCCATTAACAACAGCAATACATATGGTTGGAGTCAGCCCAGCTGTTACCGACCAACTTAGGCCAGGAAAAACAAATTGGCGAGCCAGACCCATAATCATAATAGCACTACCTTGATAAAAAAGATTATCACGCATAAAACTTAAGTAATCTACAGGATTTTGAAGACTATTAACCACTTGCTCTTTGAGAGTAACTTCAAGAATATTAGAAAGCGTATAATACAAAACAATCGAGGCAGCTAAGCACAAAATAGCGCTACTGTTTGCACATAGTTTAAACATAGACGACCAATGCAAAGAGACCCGGGTGGTAGGCTTGTATGTATGCGATGCTTGAGGTGATGAACTTGACCAAACAAGGGCATTCATGCAAGTTGCGAGTAAAGCTGTATATACAAAACTTGTATAAACTGGATCGGTAGTTTGGTGGATCCAGTCCATTACATACGAAGAGCAAATCATACCAAACGAAGAAATTGTAACAAACCACGGATACAAAGAGCGTGCTTGATGTGTCGTATAAGCTTCATTTGCAAGCTGCCAAAATAAAACCATTAGCGTAAAATTACCCCACAACTCACAAGCTGTATAATAACATACAGCAGGCCAAGAGCCAGCTAGTATAGCAATCGGCTTGACCACAGAATTAGGCAGTACAGTTTGCAACAGCCAATACGCATGCGATCCAATACCAGAGGTATACGATGAAAACCAAAAAGTATAAATAATCATATAGCTTAACAACAGCCCGCATAAGAAATGGTAAGCAAGACGTGTTGAGTGTCGGTATTGTAACCGGATGTAAAACCCACCTAAGAAAAATGAACAAGGCAACGCTACAAAAAAGTTAACCACAGGAAGATACGCAGCACCCAGCTCAGGTTGACCAAGCAAAACCATTTCTTTCATTGCTTTGGTTATACAATAAGCTATCGTAGTCAGCAGCATAAGCCAAGACATACGAATGCCTTGTGCTTGCCTGATAAGGTTAAACGCTTGGGCTTTCAATATTATTTTCCAAATAAAAACATTGTACTACAATAGTAAAGCACAAGCAACGAACGGCTTTATAAGCAGCTGTATCAAAAAACTAAATTTTTTATGCGAACGAACCTGCATTAGTCTATAACAAAGTCGTGAGACGACAGACAATGAAATGACATAGAGATAAACATGCGGAGGGTGTATGACTAAGCCTGCTTTGTTGCTAAATGCCGACGGTGCGCCACTACAATATTTTCCTTTATCACTAGTAAATTGGAAAGTGGCAATCAAGTTAGTATACCTTGAACATGTAGTGGTTATTGCCGAGCACGAAGATTGTTGTGTGCACTCACCTTCATTAACTATGCAAGTACCCAGTATTATTATGCTAAAAAGCTACCACAAGGTAGCACATACTGTGCAATTATCACGTACAAACATTTTCTTACGTGATGGCAATACATGCCAGTATTGCGGACACGTATTTGAACGCAGAGCGCTCACATTAGATCACGTAAAGCCAAAATCAAAAGGTGGTGAGAATAGTTGGGAGAATCTTGTAACCGCCTGCTCCCCATGCAACACATCAAAAGGCTCAGAGTATATCAAGCCATTAAATAGTCCAATATTGCCAACGATACGGGAAATGGTGCGGCAGTATAACAAACATCACCGGGTGAATTGGACCGCCGAATGGGAAGATTACCTGAAAGTCAAATAGTACCGACAGGATCACTAGCTTGCCAATAACAAAGAAATCGTGGTAATATGAGCTATATTTTTTTGTAAATTATCAATGAATATAATCGCACAGCTCAGTGACGCTGCAAACCTTTTAAAGCACGACTTCCCCTTTATTTTACAATGGGTTGGGATTGCTTGGGCAATACAGCTTGTCAATGTTATATCAGGTAATAAACTACAAATATTTGGTATATTGCCTCGCCACATTTTAGGAGTTCCAGGCATTTTTCTTTCTCCGTTTATACATGGCGATTGGAACCATCTATTTATGAACAGTCTTTTTTTTATAGCTATGGGTTGTATGCTGATACTGCATGGAAAGAAAGCATTTTACATTGTCAGTATAAGCGTTATTATCATCTCAGGCATCATGGTCTGGTTTTTAGGACGCAAAGCTTGGCATGTGGGCGCCAGTAGTTTGGTGATGGGGTATTGGTCGTTCTTAACAACAAAAGCGTATTTTGAACCGGATTTAATTGATTTGATTTCGGCAGGCCTAGGAGTATATTATTGCGGTATACATCTAACTGCCAGTTTACTTGCTAATGGGCCTGGAGTATCTGAAGAAGGACACATTAGTGGTTTTATTGCAGGTATAATCACAGCTATCTACTTTGCACCGATAAAGTATTACCTTAATACGTTTGTGACACAGCTGTTATGATCTTTACAAGATACTATCACATCAACAGCCTAGTACTGATAGTAGCGATACTCGCTAGTAAGCTAGCCTATGCCAATATCGATGTAGGCTATGGGGTAGGTAAAGAAGTGGATGAGAATTACAATAACACCGTGGTGACTCTAAGCCTTTACCCTAAGGCTGAATCATTCAGAGCAAACCCAAAACTATACTTTAATTGGCTGCCACACTATAGCTACTGGCGTGCCGATACCGAAGAGAACAAGGAAAGCCATATTTTTGGTTACGCACTAAACGGCAAAGGGTATTTTTTTGAACCAGGAAGTAGATCAGTAGCCGCATACGTAAATATCCATTTCGGTCCTATCTGGATGACAAACAATTACCTCGGTGAGAGACATCTAGGCTCACACATTGCTTTAGCAACTTTGTTGGCAACGGGTTTTGAGTGGCAAATATCACATAAGTACCAAGTGGACTTTCGCGTTGGGTTTTTGCATTTATGCAATGCAGGGTTGGCCTCACCAAATAAATCCTTTAATTTACCACTTTTATTTCAAATAGGCCTAAAATATCTATGAAAAAAATCATCACGATGTATTTGCTATTAGCCACTGCAGTATTAGCCAGAGACCCATTACACGGCGTTTATTTTAAGTTACAAGCATTACCGCAAGTCGCAATACAGAACACAACAACAACCGGCACAATTTATAGTAATTTAGCACAGCAAAATCTACAAATGAGAATAGGGGTTAATCATGGCTTTGAGTCATTACCTTTCGACCTAGGGTTTGAAATAGGGCAGCGGCGTTTCGCAGGAATCACTGAGCAAACAGCAACAACAAGCACTTATGTAAAATACGATACCATGCAATTTCATGGCACAAGCGCCTACCGCAGCCCCTACGTAGACATAGCTACCGTATTTGGCGCAGCCAGAGTTGTTAAAAGAACAAGTGACACGAACCAAGCATCCACGAAAGTATCTATTAGACCCTTACTTGGAATAGGGCTACAAAAGTTCATAGACAGCCACTGGTTTGTAACGCTATCAGCAGAGTGCTTATTAGGGCATAATTACAGCGATAACCTAGATGACAATATTGCTGGTATTAACTACCTTCTACTAGGTATGGGCTACTTGGTGTAAAAGTTTTATCCATTAACTTTTGGGCTGACGCGACGCTTTTTTACGCTCCGACTCATCAAGAAGCTTTTTTCGTATACGAATATGATTAGGTGTTATCTCTACAAGCTCGTCGTCATTAACAAAATCTAATGCTTGCTCGAGCGTATAACTAATAGGCGGTGTGAGGACAATGTTTTCATCACTACCAGCTGCGCGGATATTGGTAAGCTGTTTGCCTTTGAGTGGATTAACTACCAAGTCGTTATCTTTACTATGAATACCAATAACCATACCCGTATACACTTGCTCACCGTGGCCAATAAACAGTTTACCACGAGGCTGTAAGTTAAACAGCGCGTAACCTAAGGCCTTACCTTGTCCATTGGCGATGAGTACGCCATTGTTACGCTGGCCTATTTTTATCTCTATGTGAGGGCCGTAATGACTAAACACGCTGTGCATAATACCAGTGCCTGAAGTAAGCGTCAGAAATGTATTTCTAAATCCAATAAGACCACGAGTAGGGATAGTATAGTCAATACGCACGCGACCATCGGCAGTGGCCTGCATCTCACGCATGGTAGCTTTACGAAGTCCTAGCTGCTCTATAACCGCACCCTGATGGGTACCATCGACATCAATAACCAGATGTTCGTAAGGCTCTTCTTTGGTGCCATCGGGTTGGGTTTTAACGATAACTTCCGCACGGCTTACGGCTAATTCAAAGCCCTCACGACGCATATTTTCTATCAGAATAGACAGGTGCAGTTCACCACGACCACTCACAATAAATTTTTCACTATTAGCAACCGTCTCTACCCGCAGAGCAACGTTCGTTTTCAGCTCATCTTGCTAGCGATTACTGATATTACGTGAGGTCACTAATTTGCCA
>MDTC01209050.1_pt1 | contig 11945 bp, 7 predicted proteins | sample 811181 | NCBI WGS metagenome assembly MDTC01 (sample SAMN05326644, study PRJNA326480) | marine metagenome | isolation source: seawater | place: Pacific Ocean: North | collected 2011
CATGAGGAAGAATGGATTATCCTTATTTTTACGAATGAATGATTCGCAAAGATCCGATTCGTAATCTGTACGGAACTGATCACGGGCAGGCTTTACAATGTTCGGATTGGTTGCCTTGAAGCGGCCGGGTAAATGAGGACCATTGATCTCAGCTGCAAAGTCGTATCCCTGCTTGTCCGGACCGAATTGATCTCCCCGGCCCAAGTGCCATTTACCAACATAACCGGTGGTGTAACCGGCTTGCTTCATGGATTCTGCAACTGTGACCACATCGAGAGGAAGGGCCATCGTCGTTTGGGGATCAATTACCCGTTCGAAGGGTCGCCAGTGACCCGGAATGTGAGCGGTTATCCCAATGCGTGCCTGATTTTGTCCCGATTGGACTGCACAACGGGTAGGTGAGCACACTGCACCGGCGGCATAAGAATCGGTAAACAGCATGCCTTCCTTTGCCAGTTTGTCAATATTGGGAGTGTCGATGAAGTCGTTTCCATAGCATCCGATGTCTCCCCAGCCAAGGTCATCAATAAAGATTAAGATAATGTTGGGCTGAGTTGGCTTCTTCGCTACAGCGAAAAGACAAATGGCCGGAAGCAACAGAATAAGGCAGATAATGAATGGTTTCCTTTTCAATTTCATAAAAATCGGTCTTTTCAATTTGGTTTAATGGCGAAAGCGTTGGCTTCGCTATCTTTTGACTCAAGAATCCATTTTTGCATCAATTCACGGTGTTTATTCAAGTGGTTTTCAAAACCCTTTAGACTGGCTAAGTTAATCATTTCTCCCGGATCTTTGCTAAGGTCTACCAGGGATTCCCTGGTTTTTCCCTTTTCGTATACGCAATACTTGAAACGGGCGGTACGGAGCATCCGACCGGTATTATTCTCGGCTACTACGAAGGGTCGTCTTGAATTGTCTTTTCTATTTTCCGCAACAGGACGAAGTGATCGACCAAGTAAGTATTCTGGGGCAGGAACCCGAGCGTAGTCACAGAAAGTGGGAAGTAGATCAAGTCCGTTGGAAATCAAGGTCTTTTCATCCACTTGATTGGGTGGAATAACTCCTTTGTATTGCATGATAAAAGGCACCCCAACTGAGTTTTCGTAAAAGACATTCTTGGAGGCCAACCGGTGACTTCCGTCCATATCTCCGTGATCGCTGGTGAAAACCACGAGGGTTTTTTCTTCCAGTTCGTTCTTCTTTAAGGCGTCTAGCAACCGTCCGATCTGGGCGTCTACCCGTTCGGTTAAACGGCAATAAATCCATCTGTAGTTTCGCCAGTCGCGTTCGTTGTAATCCTTACGGATCAACTTGGCGGGGGTGATTGCAGTTATCTTCATGTCGGCCTCGATGGCTTCGGGTTCACCTTCCGGAATGGCACTGTTCTTGGGTAAGGGGGGTAACTTGTCTACAGGCAGAGCCTGGGCCTCCCTGTATAATGAATCCACGAGGGGCTTGCCTTTGCGATCTGGTTGTCGTGCGTTGTAAGCAAAGCAGATGTCGTGGGGGTTGATGAATGAGGCAATCGCAAAGAACGGTTTGTTACGCTGGCGGGGCATGAATTCGATACAAGTCTCGGCCAGTTCGTCCCGTTGATCCTTGCAGAACTCGTCGTAGCCTGCCTGAAGGGGAGAGAGGACTGGTGCCATGTGCACCTTACCTCCATAAAAGGTATCGTAACCACCTGACTTGATCAGTTTGCCGAGCGAGTTTTCCCCAACCATCTTGGGAATCTTCGCTTTCATTCCATTGTTGAACACCCCAAACCGACCTGGCATCACCCCAGTTGCCATTGATATTCGGCTAGGTACGCAGACCGGATTGGTGGCATAAGCATTGGTAAACCTGATTCCCGCTTTTGCCATGCCGTCGAGGGCGTGAGTCTTTAAGTATGGGTTGCCAGCACTGGAGAGCATGTTGGCGTGATGCTGATCTGTTATGATGAAGAGAATATTGGGCGGGCCTTTTTTCTTTGCGTGTATCAACGAAAAGAAGACAAAGAATAAAAAGTTAAGAACTATTTTGTTCCTAAGCATTCACTCAACGAATATTCAAAACCCAATCAAAGGGGTCATATTCTGGTTCTTAGTTTGAGAAAAATTTATGATTGGTATCTCCTCCGCTAAGAATGTAAGCCAAAAGGTCCATGACTTCATCCTCTTTCATCATATTGAGCAACCCCGGAGGCATGGGCGAGACCGGGGAAGGCCCCATGCTGACAACTTCTTTTCTTTGAACATTGGTTCTTTGGTTTGGGTTGTAGAGGTCCGTGTTCAGAGTGACCCGGTCTCCACTGAGATTAACCACTACCCCGGTAAGGGTTTGTCCATTTTTTAAGGTTACGAAGGTGGGAACAAATTGCTCGTTAATTTCCTTACTGGGATAAATGATTTGTTCAAGGAGGTCATGGGGCGAATAGCGTCCCCCCGAACCGGTTAGGTCAGGACCATTCATCCCTCCTTCATTTCCAAATCGATGGCAGGCAAAACATCCTCCTGCGGCAAACATTTTCCGGCCATTTTCAAAGTCTCTTTCTTTCAGACCATTGGATGAGATTTTACTAAGTTCTTCCAGTTCCCAGTTTTTGACAAAGGTTCTGCCGGCCATAGCTTCGGCCATCACTTCTGCGGGTGATTTTAACTCAGCCTTTTTTGCGAGTAGGGCAGCGAGAGTTTTTTGCTCTTTCTGGCTTAGACTAGCGACTGCATCGTTGCGGATAAATTCGATAAATTTTGTGAAACTGGCACCTCCTCGATAGTTTGCCGCTTTCAGAAACCAGTTGAAGTACTGGCTGCGAAGTTCGTTGGTCCATCCAGCTTTGAGATTACGAAGAGATCGGGCATACTCCATTTGTTCCTCCTGGGTGGTTGCATTGTTAAGAAGATCTATTCCCTTTTGGGCTACGGAGGGAGCTTCGAGAAAGGCGAGGGTTTCACAAAGAAGCCAATTCATTTCATAAGTTTTGGCTGGGAAATGAGCATCCAACTGGGCAACGATTTGATCAGCAGTTTGTTTGGAGGGCTTGCCAAAACGGACCATCGCTACTTGATAAGTTCTTACCATTGAAAGCTGCTCGCTTGTATCCAACTTTTGAAAATCGATCTTCAGTAGGGATTGGAGGATTTTGTTACCCATTTTCCGGTTAACGGGAGGGTCTGATTTTTTGCGGTGATATGGATCGATCCCAGAGGCCTTGGCAAGAGAGAGCAAGGCGTATGCACGTTTGCCTTGATTTTTTTCAAACAATGCTCTGTTCGCCCATTTCTCAACCGGCAGGCGTTGAATAGCGATGAGGGCGGCCCATCGAATAAAACGGTCAGGGTGGTCGATGTGTGGCCAAGCTACATTCACTGCATCAGGATGTTCCCCAATATGGAGGTTTTCAAGTTTGTGGCGTAGACTGGCGAGTTCATTAATCTGGGGTTTAACGGTGACTGGATTGCTCTTTTCCTTGCCCACATAACTGACTCGGTAGAGCCCAGACTGTACCTTTCTGCCACCAATGGCAAAGTACATCGAGCCATCTTCCGGATGAATGATGGCATCAGTTACGGGTAGAGGGCTGCCTGTAATAAAGGTTTCTTTTTTGCCGGTGTAGGTACCTCCGTCCGGTTTCAAATGTACGGCGTAAATTTTACCCCAACTCCAGTCCAAAATGAACATCGCTTTTTGATATTTGGCTGGAAAATTTGCCCCATATCCAAAGGTCACCCCGGTGGGTGAACCCGGACCAATGTTTAAAACTGCAGGTAAATTGTCCGGATAGAATTCAGGCCGCTTGCCGGTACCGTTTCTCCATCCGTACATGGAACCGCTGGTTACATGATTGATCCGGGTTGGGCGATACCAAGGAGTGTTAAAATCGTATTCCATATCTGCGTCATAGGTAAAAAGTTCGCCGTCTGCGTTGAATCCGGCATCAAAAATATTCCGGTAACCCGAGGATACGATCTCCCAATCTTTACCGTCGGGGGAGATTTTGTATATGATACCTCCTGGAGCTAACCGGTCCCGATTGTGTCCCCGCCCATCGGGCATCCGGGGAAGCAGATGGTCTTCTCCCCAGTCCAGAGGAACCCGTGAACGGGTTGCCTGCACGGGCTCTGTGTTGTTTCCTGTAATCAAATAAATTGATTTTTTATCGGGGCTAAGAAGGAGGGCATGGACCCCATGATCCCCGCGGGCATGCATAGTTTTCAATTTCTCTACCCGATCGAGCTGATCATCGCCATTGGAGTCGGTCAGCCTGTAGACCCCACTATCCATCTTTTTTTCGTAATCATTAACAGCAACATAAAGACTATCGAATGCCCAGAGAAGACCATTGACCGCCCGTATATCTGCAGGGACTTTTTTAATTTGTTTTTCTTCGAGTAACTTGCCCTTTGCGGGAGCCTTAAAGCGATAAAGCCCACCAAATTGATCACTGGCAATGATACGATTCTTGTCATCCAAACAAAGATTTACCCAGGAGCCCATCCTGTCTTTGGGGACAGTGAAGAGTAATTCAACTTTGAACCCTTTTTTTACCGATATGCTCTCAATGGGGGTAGCTTGGGTATCGAATTGACCAAAAGCATGAGCAGTAAAAAGAATTCCAGTCAGCAAAAGGAGGCTGGTTAAGACAGGAGTTTTCATAGTAATTACAATAAATCAGTAAAAGTGTAGCAAAGAATTCAGGATCTTGTTTTTACGGATAGTCTGATTTTAGCCTACTTTTTAGTTTTTCCAGAAGTTGCCTTCTGCAGGGCTTTTTTGGCGGCGTTTCCGGAAAGCTTGCGGTATTTAAGGGCTTTGAATTCTACCTTCATGGGTGCTCCTCCATGAAGTTGTAGACCAAGATAACCTTTCTCTATAGCTTGGGGATGATTTTCAGTTATGTCTACGGTTGTCACATCGTTGACCATATGGATCAGTCGGTTGCCTACAGCCACGATGCCCAGTTTGTTCCACTTGGTGCCCACGAGTTCTGTCTTGTCACCTACTGAACCGAGCACTTTTACATCCTTATCTCCCCGTGCTTCCACTTTTTGCCAACGCTTGGCTATGATCCCACGTTTTCCGAATTTTTCACCGTAAAGCATGCCGAAAAAGTCCTGCTTGGGATGTAAGTCAGCCTGATAGCCACGCAGTACACAATCCTCCAAGGGTCCGACCGTCTCGCTACGATACTGGACTCCTGAATTATTGCCCTGAAATTTTACCAGACAGGTAAATTCGAAATCCTCAACTTGATCATCCTTCCAGATCAGAAAAGTATTTCCTTTGGTAGGATTATCCTTGGTGGTTTCTCCAACAATAGAACCATTTTCAACTCTCCAGAATTGGTTTTTCCCAATCCATCCTGACAGATCTTTCCCATTAAAAAGATCAATGGTCTTTTGGGCAGAAAGTGATCCAATGCACGAGGTAAGTAGAATAAAGAGAAAGACAGTTTTAGATTTCATTTAATATTTTTAGTAATTGGTAGAGTTTTTAATGTTTATAGTTGATTGAGTTGCCCAATCAAATCCTGCAATGGATCTACTGCCATGAAGTAATCACTTTGCGTTCCTTGACCGGCCACCACTGTTCTATCTTTGCGGCAAGCCTTGTGACTACTTTGGGATTTTGTGAGGCTAAATTCTTTTTTTCATGGGGGTCCTTCAATAAATTAAATAATTGCGGTCTCTTTTCTTTCCGTGGATGCGTCGTCTTATAGCGGTTTACCTCACCATCGTAAGTCAGGAGCAATTTCCATTTGCCCTCAATGGTCCAGCGGAAGAGAAGTGAAGCTTCTGGGTTTTCGATGTCTGCAATGTCATGGGCAAAACTTTCACCAAATATTTCTTCCCGCTTGATAGGCCTTTCCGTCTTCAAATTTTCGAGAAGATTTAATCCAGGCAATCCTTTCGGTGTTCGTGCCCCGGTGGCAGCCAGAACAGTGGGGAACAAATCGATTGAGGAGACCACATCCTTACGACTGCCATTTTTCAATTTCCCGTTGGGCCACGAGAACATGATGGGTGTGCGAATACCTCCTTCATAGGGAGTCTGCTTGGAACGGGGTGCATATCCGTTTTTTTGAGGGTTTTGGATCCATCCGTTGTCTGTGACATAGACAATGATGGTATCATCCCGGAGATTACGCTTCTCTAAAATATCAATAAGTTGGCCACAAGTTTCATCAAACCAGGTGCAATTTGCATAGTATTTGGCAATGGATATTGGCAGTCCCATTTCTTTGTAAGGGTTAAGGAGACGCTCGGGGGGATTGTGGGGAGTATGGGGAAGGAATACTCCGTACCATAAAAAAAAGGGCTTGTTCTCCTCGATTGCATGATCAACAAAATCCTCAATGGGCTTTAAGCCTTCCCGACCGATTTTAAGCCCATCATCTCCATGTCGTCCCCCCCTTTGAGGGAAACCACGGGTCATTCCATGGGTGAATCCGCCATGCTTGAAGTTTCCTTCCCACCATTTTCCGCTCTGGTGGCTAAGGTAGCCTCTTTCACCAAGCAAATTGGGTAAGGTGACAAAACGATCCAAATAAGAGATAAGCTGTGCTTTTTTTTGTGCAAAGATTTCTTTATTTTCGGATGGATAGTTTTTCGGGGAAGGATCATTTCCGGTAACGCCGTGCTTATGAGCATAATGACCGTTGGTCAAAGTAACGAGTGAAGGTCTGCACAAAGCAGTGGGCACATACCCGCGTTCGAAGAGTACACTTTCATTTGCAAGTTGATCAAGGTGGGGTGTCTTGATTTGAGGATGCCCCATGAAGCCGTAATCGGTCCAAGCCTGATCATCAGAAATGATGTAGAGCACATTGGGTGATTTTTGACCGGATAATGTTAAGACTCCGCTTAAGAGACAAATTAAGATTATACTTTTTCTCATTGGTTAATTAGATGATGATCGGACTTTTATGGCATAGAGTTAAAATGCCCCGCTTCCGTAATTTATTAAATGTTTTTGAATAGTTGGGGAAATAGACTTATCAAATCGAGATGGTCTTCCATTTTTGATTGCAGGGCAACTAACTTGGGGAAAAGCGAGTGGGCCAACTGCTTGCCCTCTGGAGATTGAGCAAGGTCATTCATTTCATGTGGGTCTTTCGCCAGATCGTAAATGCGGAACACCTTTGCCTTCGGATATACAATCAACTTTTGATTGTTGATGGTAATCGATCGTTGGGCGTCCAGGTAGGCCCCGTAAATTTCCTGATGTTTGGATGAGTTTGTCTTTCCTATGGCCAATGGCAGAAGGTTTTGAAATTCTACACTGTTCGAGGCTTCTGAACCGGCAATTGCTAGTGAGGTAGCCATAGCATCCTGCAAATAGATGGGAGCAGTGATAACCTTACCTTTGGGAATGCCAGGACCGCTTATAAAAAAGGGCACCCGGGTGCTGTGCTCATAAAGATTTTGTTTTCCAATCAAGCCATGGCGTCCAACTGCCAATCCGTGATCCGAGGTGAAGATAATGTAGGTGTTGTCTCTTTGACCACTAGCATCAAGAGCTGCGAGGATCCTGCCGATCTGATCATCCATATGATGGGTGATGGCAAAGTATTCTTTGCGGTGTACCCGGACCGCATATTCGGTGCGAGGAAAAGGAGCGAGTTTTTCATCGCGCAAGCTTGGAGGACATTGCATCTCTTGGTTATATGGGTAATAGGGCAGGAAGTTTTCAGGCGTACGAATGTCTTTTAGTGGGTAGCGTTGTAAGTACTCTTTGGGCGATTGCCTGGGATCGTGTGGTGCATTGAATGCCACATAAGCAAAGAATGGTTCAGGGTGTTTCTGGGCCTCGGTAATGAAAGAGATGGCATCGTCTGCCGTTACTTCACTCCAATGATTACCACCTTCCCAAAATCCACCGTGCTTGGGATCATGTGCTTTCCACAATTTGTCATCTTTGGATTTCGGTCTTTGGTATGCTGAAGTTACAGTCTTAGGCATGCCTCCCCGGGGATTTTTTACCACATCAAAACATTGATCCACCTTGGCATTGAGGTGCCACTTCCCGGTGAAATAGGTTTTGTACCCGGCAGTTTTCATACGAACGGGCCAATAGCGGCCTTCCTTCCTTTCTTTTTCCGCAGTTTTATATGTTTGGTGGGCCCGCCAAATAAAGGCACCGGTGTTTAACATGTGTCGGCTCGCCACACAGACCGCCCCGCTCCAAGAACCCATATTGTAAGCCCGATCAAAACGAGCTCCTTGTTCCGAGAGACGATCGAGGTTTGGTGTATTTGCTTCGGTGAGGCCAAGTTTCCCTAATGTTTCATAGCTTTGATCGTCCGAAAAAATGAACAGTATATTTGGTTTGGCAGGTATTTCGCCAAAGCATAGTTGAAAAAAGATAAAAAAAGAAATGATTAAAAGAGGTCTCATAGGCCTAACATCCTTTTCCAAGATCAACAATTGGGTCAAGGGTTGAGAAGGATTAAGCTGAAAATTATTTTGGCACTTTTACGGCAAAGTTCCCAAATTTAATAAGTTGTTTATCAAAAATGAGAAAGGTCTAATCCCTGTACGGTTCAAATACCAAGGTTGTCAGGCGTCGGGACTGAGGAATTCTCGCATTTAGTTTTCCATCCTTGACTACAGTAAGTATTGATTCTGCAGATAAGCTATTCTCACGATAGCCTGTCTTTGGCTCAATGTCCTCAGTGGTCCATCTTGCCCAGACTTTTTCTCCTTCGGCAAAGCCCTCGCCCACAAATAAGCCATCCCGATGGTATCTTTTACCAAGCTGAATTGTGGATGGAATGGAAATATTAATGTCTTCGGGGTCTTCTTCCGCTTCACGACGTGCAAGAAGCACAATGAAGCGGTTTTGGGTACGGTCATAGGAACTTACCCGCATGTAATCATCCTCATCCACTTCAGATAAGATAATATCATTTCCGTCTTCCCCAGCTAGGGTGTGCTGCACACATTCATTCTGCCCAGCCGATAACTGAGCGAACCAGCGCCAGACATAGTAATGAGTATGATTTGGATCGTCTGGCACAGCATAGGGCGCACCAAACTCGCTGTCCTCGAAAGAGGGCAAATCGTTGTGAATACTGAGCTTATGATCCGGCCCACGGAGATTAAGTTTGCGGGAGGCAATGGCGGGGCCGCCGGTGAAGTTTGGATAAAGTTCTTCCCCTAGAAGGTCAAGTTGACCGTTGTAGTCGAGTCGCTTGGTAAGACCCATGGTCCATGGACTGTTATTGTCCGCCCAGGGAAGGTTGGCCAGGCCAAGGCCTCGTTGCAAACACTCACCCAATATTCGAAGAGTTGATTCGACCGTATCGCCGCTTCCTTCCGGTCCGTGGGGAGTACGTCTGCCATCCCAACAGATCCAGCTTTCCGCCGCAACCAATCCTTTATCGTGATAACCTTCCTCATGGAGACGTTCGTCCATATATTCCATTTGATCCCATACCGAGCTTACCCAGGTTAGGAGACCACCCCCCCAACCGTTGTTAAAATCACTTAGGTTTAGGGCGAAGTTATCGATCATGCCCATGAGTTCAGGAGACTCTAGTTGCACATCATACCATTCCTTGCAATTTCGTGAGGGCGAGAGACCGGCGGTGGAAACAATCTTGTGATCACCAGTCTCTTCGCTGTAGTCGCGGATCGCTCTGGCGGCGGGCAAGATAAACAGTTCCATTAATTCATCCCAGTCTCCCTCCCAGTACTTGGGATGGTTGGCTTCGTGGAATATCCCGTAATAATCCACATCCTCTCCAAACCATTCCACCGTAGCTTTGACCATATCGTAAATTGCCTGATTGTCCGGAGGCATTTTATTAAAATCTGCGTATTCTTCTCCCCCATTCATCCATAATGGTACTTGCCATATGACCAGTTCCGTTTTGATGCCCCGTTGTTTGCACAATCTGATTGCATGTCGAATAGCAAGAGCTTCCGAAGATGGATGATTTGCGTAATCAAGATTCTTTTCTTGGGGAAGAGTGTGAAGAGACATATACCAAAAACTGGCATAGCTTCCCACTTTGCCCAGTTCACGCTCAATATCCGCCTCGGAGTTTTTCGGCTGATTGGCATACGGTTGCCAGCGGAAGCCCACATGCAGATGGTTTCTGGTGACCTCGTAATCTGGATATTTCCCCTGATTCTCAAAAAGATCGGACATGCCTGGACCAACACGGTCAGCAGGATCTTGCGGAATTAAGGAATCATCCGCCAAGCAAAAAAGGCTGGCATTTCCTGCCAGAAAAACAAACCCTCGCCAAAGAGTCTTGACCGCCATGGATTAAGTCTTCGAAAAAATGGATTGAATGCAAGCCCTAGGTTTTCTTGATCCAAACGTTACGGTAGTGGACTTCCTGACCATGTTCCTGGAGCTTCAATCCTTCGTTACTCGGTCCATTTTTAACTCCTCCGTTGGCTTTTTTGACGGGGACATCGTCGTGAACCTTTAGCCCATTCCACCAAACGGTCGCTCTTGCAGGTTCAACTAATTTTTTACCATCCCATTTGGCGGCCGTAAAAAAGAAATGAAAAGCATGCCATTGTCCGTTTGGTCGCCACGCGTTTTGGTCGGGTACGCGTTCACTGCAGAAAGCCCCAATACCATGGTTTCCGATTTTCCAGTTAAAAGGGTCTTTGATATCTTGTTCCGTCTTGGGACTTTCAATCTGAATCTCGTGCCGATTTTGTAGATAGACCCCACTATTGGTATATCCTTCGATCTTGCCGTCGTCTCTTGCTCCCAAAAGCATGAATTCAACATGTCCTTCAAAGTTCTTGAACTTCTTTTTGGTAATCAAATCATGTGTGCCCCACTTTTTCCCACCGTCCGTTCGTAAAACTTTTTCTGATCCATCAAGGCTATCGATGAATTTCCATGTAATTTCCATTTTGGCATCCGGCCACATTTGCCAGTTTTTATCTAAAGATGCTCGGGTTCCGTCGAAGAGAATAATGGAACCATTTGGAGGTGCTAATCGAACATCTCTGGACTTTTCATATCCTGACTTTTTTTCAGGCGGAAGAGCTTGGGCAGAACAAAATAAAGATAATATTACTGATGTATAAAAGGCAAAAGATCTAAACATAATAAATTCTTATGGGTCTGGCTACCTTTCATGCAAAACTAAAAAAAAGAAAAAGCTAAATCCTTACTGGGGGGAGTCTAAAGATTTGTGCCTAAGAAATCGTCGATGTAAGTCGCTAAGAGTCTTAGGATGTTTGGAAGCGATATTTTCCAGTTCTTTTGGGTCTAATCTCATGTTGAAGAGTTGCCAGTCGCTTGCTTTCTTCGGTGGTTTTTTTGAATAACTGATAATTTTCCAATCTCCATAACGCAGAGCTTTGCACCTACTTTTTTGTACCCAATACATCTCCCGATCTGCAGCGGATCGTTTTTCAAAAATTGCAGGGGATTGATCGACCCCATCCCATCTCATTTCAGTTTTCGGTTCGTGTCCGACTAGATTGGCGATAGTGGGAAGCCAATCCACTATATGCATGGGGTTCTTTACCTTTCCCGGTATGATTTTGTCTGGCCAGTGAGCAAATCCAGGAACCTTAATTCCACCCTCGTAAACATCCTGTTTTTTGCCACGCATGGGCAGGGGTTGATTAAAGTTGGTTACTTTTAGGTCATTGGGATAGGCATTGCCTGGCCAGTTTACCTGCGGTCCATTGTCTGAAGAAAAAAGAATCAGAGTATTTTTCAGCAATCGTTTGTCCTTCAATGCCTGAGTGACTCTACCAATGGCATGGTCCAAATGATGTAGGGCGGCGAGGAATAATCTTTTTTCGGGGTCTTTCTCTTTTTGAATTTTACCTAGTGGATCATTGAACCATGGAATATTGTCCTCATTTTGCCAACGATTTGGATTTTTGGGATCCAACCGGGTTGGTTGATTGATAAATTTCCCTCGCTCATCTAAGGGTGTGTGGACCGCGGTGTAAGCAAGATAAAGGAAGAATGGG
>MDTC01225531.1_pt1 | contig 11945 bp, 16 predicted proteins | sample 811181 | NCBI WGS metagenome assembly MDTC01 (sample SAMN05326644, study PRJNA326480) | marine metagenome | isolation source: seawater | place: Pacific Ocean: North | collected 2011
GGTGGTCCTCACAAATTGATGGACGAGTCGGAACTCTTGAAGAAGAGAGTCTGAATATTGCCAGAGAAAATCGTAGGTACATTGAGCAAGTAATTCAACCTTCCTATGGAATCAGTAGTTCCTGGAAGAATCAATACCACGATGAGTGGGTTTTGAAAGGAGGTTGGAAATAAATAGCCCCCGTAAGGGGGTTTTTTAATGGCTGCGATTTCTACCATAGAACTTAAGTTGAGAAAACTTGGTTATAATACTCTAAAAAATATTAGTAGTAAGAGAACTGCAATTCTTACCAATGCACCTAGGGTTCCTTTATTAGAAGAAGTTGCAAAACAATTCCAAGAAGAAGGTGCTCAGTATATTCCAGAATTTACTACTGCAAGTGGTAGTTTAGTTTCCAGTAGTGGAGTGGTTAAGATTGGAGATTTGATTATCCTTGCAAAACCTTTAAGTAGACAAGGTGGTGGATCTGCAGGTCTTGACAACGAAGATGCACTAGTAAAAGAAGTTCAGGAATATATCAATAAAGAAGGATGGGCATCGATTGCAGTTCATTTTGTTGCAGGTGGTAAGACAATCAAAGTACCTGGTGTTAGGGGAGTTCAATCTGTAGGTTCAGATACTGCGAACAGGAAGAAGTCTGATGTTAATTTACTTACAGACTCGGGTCCATTCCCCATTTCAATCAAGAAAACAAATGCGGAGTATTGGGAATCTGCAGATAGAATCTGGGGTGCGAAAGCAAAAGTTGCACTTGACTTCTTAGCACAACAGGGTGATATTGAACTGGTTGAACAGGGTGGTATCTATACTTTTGGTAAGAACGTAACTGGAGTTGCGATCCCCGCTACTGATGATGAGAGAACAAACTTTGTGTTTGGTGCAGACTTGTTAGGTAAAGGTATTGTTGTTAAACAGACGTTTAGTAATAGTACATTCTCTTGGGACGAAGAGAAAGGAATTCTGCAAGTCAGATGTAAAAAGATTTTCCAAACACTTAACGACGTTAAGAATGGAGATGAGGATGTCTATCTGTTTATCAGGAAGGATAGAACCAGAAGAAACCCATACCCAGGCATGAGAGTCCTTGCGACCTATAAGAGTCGTGTCAGTTCATCAAGTATTAAGACGTTCCCTCGCAGGAAGTTCGGAAGTCTGATATAATAAATAACTAAAGGTTAAGGATCCCTGACTGAATAGGTAATGAAAAGTTTCAGCAAGTTCTTCTCGGAAGCCAGAGAAACCAATGCGTCTGCAGAAGCCAAGAAACTTGGTTTAAAAGGTGATGGTCACGGAGGATGGTATAATAAACAGGGAGAGTTTGTCGCAAAAACAGAAGGCGGTGAACTCGTATTTTATGGAAAAAATAACAAACCAGGTGAGAAGGATGAACCTCATTCCTCTACACCTACTGGCCAAGCACAGGCTGCTGGAATGGAAACGGGTGAGAAACCACAAGTAAATCCACAAGCATCCAGAGAAACTCCTGCACAGACGAGAGCGAAAGGAAATAAAGTAGTTATTAATCCTGACGAAGAAGAAGAAGTAGTTGATGCACCAGAAGGTGAAGAGACTGAACTTGCAGATGGTGTTGTTGTAGTCTTCGGTAGATTTAATCCACCTACAATCGGTCACAAGAAACTTCTTGATAAGGCTGCTGCAGTTGCAAGAAAGAAAGGATTTGAACTGAGAATTTATCCTTCTCGTTCTCAGGATGCGAAGAAGAATCCTCTGACACCTGATATGAAGATCTCATACATGCGTCAGATGTTCCCTGATTACATCGACAATATTATTGACGACAAGGGATCGAAGACTATCTTCAATGTACTAACTGGTGCAAACGAAGAGGGTCATACAAACATGACCATCATGGTTGGTGGTGACAGACTCAGTGAGTTCCAAGGTCTTGCACACAAGTACAACGGAGACCTTTATCAGTATGATGATCTTCAGGTAATCTCTGCAGGTGATAGAGATCCTGATTCGGATGACGTTTCTGGAATGTCTGCATCGAAACTGCGTCTCGCTGCTGCAGAAGGAGATTTCAAAAAGTTTGCGAAGGGTGTACCCGACACTCTGAAGAACATGGAGAAGATGGAACTCTACAATGTTATTCGTAGATCGATGAACATTAGTGAAGAGACTGAAGTATGGGAAGTTGCACCTAAACTTGATGAAGAGGGAATGCGTGATGCATATCTAGTTGATGGTGTTTTTGCAGTTGGTGATATGGTAGAGAACGTTAATACTGGTCTGGTTGGTGAAGTAACTCGTAGAGGAACGAACTACATCATTGCAGTAACTGAAGCGGGTATGATGTTCAAGTCTTGGTTGAGAGATATCACAGAATTTAAGTACTATGAAGTCGGTACTGATGCACAGAGAATTCATGCACAATCGATTACACCAGGTCAAGAAGTAAAAAGTTATACTGGTGTAAAGGTTCCTTCGATTTACGACAGATTTAAGGCGGCTCTGAAAAAGAATAAATAACTCTATCAGGTAGTTATTTTATAGTTAAATGTCTAGTTGGGAAAAATTCTCGAGCGAAATTGTAGAGGGTAAGAAAAAGCCTGCGTTAGATCCTGTTGGAAAAGAGGATGCTGACATTAATAATGATGGCAAAGAGGATGAGACCGATTCGTATCTAAGAAATCGCAGAAAGATTAGATCCAGAATCATTAGGAAAGAAGACTATGAAAACATCGAAGAAAAAGCCGTCTCAAAAGCCCAACAAAGATTCTTCGGGATGGTTAGAGCGGCTCAAAAGGGGGAAATGGAAGACCCCTCGCCTGAGGTTTCCAAAGCTGCAGCCTCCATGTCCAAGTCCGACGTAAAGGACTTTGCGAAGACTAAACACGATAAACTACCAGAGAAGAAAGAAACAAAGGAGGAAACTTCTTTAGTAGCTGATATTGTTGAAAATCTTAGAGCACAGAGACTTAAAAGACAGGCTAAGAGAGAAGTTGCACAGGCTAAACAGGCCAGAAGAACTAGTGCATATAAAAATAAAACACTTGATGATCTTCTTACCAAAGGTAAAGTAAATGATGCTGCAGGCAAATCTAAGAGAGTTGAAGTAAAGGCACCTGCAAATGTAAAAGGTGGTGCTAAGAAATCTTCTGACGAACCAGATCTGGGTACTGTACCAGGAAGAGCAGAAGAACGTCGTAGAGCCTCTAAAGTATCTGCAGAACTGCGTAGACAGGAAGACAGAACTAAAAGATCTGGATTGGCTGCTCAACTCCGAGGAGAAAGAACAAGACAGAAAGAAGCAAAAGCCGCTGCTGCAGAACGTCGTGCGGGTCGTGATGCTGCCGCTAGAGAGAATGAAGTAAAGAGAGCTAGAGAACTTAAGGGTGCTAAAATTGATGCTAAGTCTAAACAAGACGCTGCATTTATGGATACACTGAAGAAGGAAGTCGGTGATGGTCTCGATAGAGCTGGTTCTAGAGCTGCTGTCAAGAAAGATGATACTGGTGGACAGGCACTTAGGAATCTCGAAGTTGGTGGTGATTTAGTTGGTGGTCTCGCAAAGGGTCTTGTTGGTGGTGCTATGGCCAAACGTCAGGCCAAAAAAGACAGATTGGATGATCTCAAGAAACGACGTGAGGTTGATAGGGCAGGTCGTGCTGCGGGCAAACGTTTTGATATGGGTAAAAAAGCTGAAGCGGATGCGAAAGCAGACATGGAAAAGGATGCGGATGATAACCTTACAAAATTCCTAAAGCAAAAACCACCCAAATCAATCACTGATCCTTATAAGGATGGTAAAGGTCGTTCGGATGTTGTCAAAGCTGGTGGTATTGGTGCTGAAGGTTCTGTAAGATCCAAAGGTGGATCTATGGGTGGTGAAGGTTCTAAGGGCACTGCAATTCCTGGATCTACACCTAAACCAGCATTAGCCCCAGCTAAACCTGGTTCACCTGCTATAAGTGGAGGTGCAAGAGCACTTGCGAAAGTTAGTGACGTTGTATCTAAACCCAAATCAGAGAGAAAATTCTCTCCTAGAGGAGAAGCACTCAGAAAGAATCCGAGTATGAGAGCTAAAGTATCAAAAGAGTTGGGTATGGGTAGTGCTAAGAGACCAAAACCAAAAGGTTTTGGAGAAGGATTCTCTAATTGGAGAGTTGAACTCAACGAGAGTTTCTTCTTACAGGAGGTTGAGGATGTTGAGAACAATGGTCTCCACTCCAACATTAAAAAACTTGTTGATATCTCTAAGAAGAAAAACAAGATTGAGATCAATCCTCCATTAGGTGAGGGTGCGCTTCCTGTAAAACCCATCGTTGGTAGTTTTGCACAAGGTGAAGCAGGAAAAGGTGATTCCAACAGAACCATGGGTGATGTTGCGAAACGTAGAATCAGAAGAAAACTAGTTGACTGGGCATCTCAGAAAGCTGGTGAGAAAGCTGAGGATATCGTTAAGGACATCCTTGATAAAAAGAAGGAAGGTGAAGAAGTCAAAGAAGATTGGCAGAAAGTCAATCGTAAGGACAAGACAGATGGTCTGAGTCAGAAAGCAGTTGATGCATATCGTAAAGAGAACCCAGGTTCAAAGTTACAAACTGCAGTAACTGAAAAGAAACCAACTGGTAAGAGAGCAGATCGTCGAAAGTCCTTCTGCCGTCGCATGAAGGGGATGAAAGCAAAACTGACATCCAAGAAAACTTCAAGAGATCCTGATTCTAGAATCAACAAAGCTCTTCGTCGTTGGAATTGCAACTGATAAATAGGTTGCTGTTTCATATCAATACCCATGGACGACTTCATGACCGTGGATAGTGAACCTCAGAAGAAACCAAACAAAAAAGAGTCCTCTCCTTTCAAGTGGGTATTACTTGGAGTGGGGACTCTTTTTGGTGTTGCCCATATTGGTGTCTTGGGTCACTTGATTAACAACAAGGAAATTAATTATCCAGTCATTCAGTTTCCGAGTGGCGACTATTCATCTTATGAAGTTGAGGGAAATCGAGACGGGTATAGTATTAAATACAGAGCAAACGATCCAACAATTCTTGAGTCTGATAGATCTTTGACTCTAGATAAACATAAGAGAGGATTGTTCGGACCTACAACAGAAATGCGTCGTGAGTTCCGTCGTGATCAATATACGATGGATGGTACCCGTAACATGGGAGGTGCAATTGATGCCGAGGGAAAGTCCCTTGCAAAAAGCGAAGAGTGCATTCGGGCGGACGCTGGCGCGAGGTCACAAGGTGCGATGGCGGGAACCGCAATTAGTACAGGTTTGATTGCACCCGCAGTTGCTAACATTCCTTATATTGGTTGGTTAGCCGCTGGTTGGTCTGCATTACTAGGTAATCAAATCGGATCTGAAATCGGAGCAGAAGTTGGATCTGTCTTCAATGATTGTTGAATGAACACATAAGATCACCACAGGTTTCTTATTGAATCTAAATAAAATTTTACAATAGATAGATGCTGTTAAACCTCGCGCATACTATTGCTGATTATACGATTTGTGGAGAAGGTAACGTATCAGAAAGAAAGACCGAGGATACATTTTTAATCAAGGCAAGTGGGACGAGTCTTCATACGTTATCAGACGAAGATTTGACACTCGTAGACAACTACGCTAATCAAATAAATCCAGACCAAAAGAAACCAAGTATTGAGGTTCTCTTCCATGCGTGGATCATGAGAACCTTTCCTGAGATCAATTATATTGCACATACACATCCACCAAAGACTACACAAATTCTTTGTTCACCAGTGGTCAAAGAGTTTGCATTCAGTCGATGGTTCCCCGATCAGATTGTTAGGAACGGAGTTATTTCTTGTTTAGTTCCTTATGCACCTCCTGGTGCTCGTCTTCTAAAGAACGTTGAGGAACATGTAAGTAACTTTGTTGATGTTAATGGTTACTTCCCCAAGTTGATTCTTTTGGAGAATCACGGAATCATTACTGCATCACCTTACCAAAAAGATTGTGCATCTGCGACTCTTATGTGTGAGAAGTCTGCTGATATTTTCATCGGTGCAAAACTTCTTGGTGGTTTAAATACTCTTCCAGAAGAAGAGATTGATCACCTAGAGAACTGCCCTGGTGAGAGGTATCGTAGACATATGTATTACGTTAAATAGTAAGGTACTCTATCAATAGGTTCCTAATGTATCGGGAACCACATCTCCAGAAAAAATCGGACGAATGTGCCAAAATCTGGTATGAATGGTTTGATCAGGAGTATAAAATAAAAGATAAAGAAACTGCAAAGGAACTAAGAAAGAAGTGGTCTAAATGTTGTAGTGAATTTGGTGAGATGGTAAGTCACGAAGTTAAGACAAACCCTCGTTATAAAGGTTTATCTTTGGACCAACGGCGCCTAGATAATTAGGTATGCTTTTTACGCATATGAAAAGGTTAAACACACTAGTTCTAAACATCACGGTTACAATCATCGATTATTTGTATCGTGGTAGGGATTTTCAAAGATTTTGGGTGCTTGAGGAGATTGCTCGAGCGCCCTATTTTGCGTTTTTAAGTGTCTTGCACTTCAGGGAATCATTGGGTCTGCGAGGTCAGTGGCACTTACACTTGATGAAAGAACACTTCGAGCAGAGCGTCAATGAAACAGAACATCTTGAATATATGGAAAGTCGGGATGGTAATCGTTATTGGATCGATCGTTTTGTGGCCAGACACCTCGTCCTTGTCTATTATTGGATCAATGTGGTTTATTATTGGTTGGCTCCTATGTCTGCTTACCATCTCTCCGAAGAAATAGAACTCCATGCCGCAGAGACATATGCAGAATATCTAACTCGTTTTCCAAAGGATGTAAAGATCTGGGAAATCATGAACGACGAGATTCATCATTGGCAGGAACTTAGGGAAGCTGCAAGGATCATTCATCCTGACAGATTAACTGTGAACGAAAAAGATGCTGAACCATTCCCACCAGATGTGAGTGACCTGGGGGTTACAACTCAAATTATTGGATATCAAGAACATGAACTTATTTCTGAGACCACTAAGTGATCCTAATGGGGTTACATGGAGTATCATCTGGAGTCTGGTGATACTCCTTGCTGGGGTAGCTTATTACATATATACCATTATGAAACTCGCTTACTCGGAGTTAGAAGAAGATGCCAGACCAAATCAACCAGAAGGATGCGGACCAGGATGCGACTCTAGTACTTCTGACACACAGGATTGAAGACGCTGAGAACGAAACAAAGGAACTGAAAGAGAGAGTTCGGAACCTTGAGAAAAAAGTTTGGGGTGCAAGTGCGGTCATCGCTGCTCTTATAACTATTGCTGGTATTGCAGATGCATTAAATGCACAGGAGATGAATTATGGGAGCAATGACACCGCCCAGCAGGAAGTCGTGTTACAACTTCAGGGTAGTTGAGATCAATAGAGTTGTTGATGGAGATACTATTGATGTGACTATTGACTTGGGTTTTGATCTCTATAAGAAAGAGAGAGTTCGTATTGCAGGTGTTGATACACCAGAAAAACGTACAAGAAACCTAGAGGAGAAAGCCCTTGGAATCGACGCGACAAACTGGCTCAAAGAAAAACTGGAAGGAGCGGTGGCTGGTGATGATGATCTTGTTATCCGCACTGAACTTGTTGGCGGTGTCGGGAAGTATGGGCGTCTTCTTGGTTGGCTTTATGTTGGGGACGGAGACATGTCCCTCAATGAACAAATGATTGCGGAAGGATATGCATGGTCATATGATGGTGGAACCAAACAGAAAAACTTTGAAGTGTTAAGAGGGATTCGTCGTTCATATGGAACCCTTGCTGAGTGATCATTTACTTCACAGACTTCATGACAACTATCTGAACAATTATGAGGAACTAGAAAGAACCTTCCCTTCAATGGAAGATCTCCTTCGTTCCGATCAAAAGTTGTGTCAATCAGTATCAGAAGGAAAGAATCCAATACATCTACGAGGTTCTCCATTTAAATCAAATTTAAATCTTTCTCCTGAATGGAGAACCTTAATTAATTATCATACAAGTAAAGAATATTTTGAAAAAACTTTTCTTTCATTCTCAGAACTTAGGAAGTATAGACCTAAGTTGTTTGATATGATTGAAAGTGGAGTTTATTACTATGGTAAGGATATACAATATGAAGTCTTGTTTATTATAGATACCAAAAAATTCATTAGTGAGGGTCTTTCTATACATCTTGACAATAAGAATAAAGTATTTCAGTCAATGATTTACTTTAAAAATTCTCAAGATACGATGAATGATGTGAATGTTCATCTATCTAAGGAAGATGGAACGGAAGACCTGCAAGTAGATTATATTCAAAACAGGTGTTTGATTATGCCTTATACTCCACATAATTGGCATTATGTTACTTCAGGGAGTCCCAGGATTCATCGCAGAAAAATGATAAATGTTATATTCACTCTTCGTGAAGAACTTCAAGAACTTTAAATTTTAATAAAAGTCTCTATATAGTATGACATACTGAGGTCTACCATGCTTGCATTTCTTCTTCCACTTGCATCAAAGATTGTTGATGCTGCTCTTGCTCAACTTCCCGACGATGAGGAACTTGGTGAGAAGCTAGTTGAAATCTGTCTTCATATTCTTAGAAAGGCAGTATCACTAACCAAGACTGATGTTGATGATCAACTACTTGCTGTAGTTGAGAAAGCTCTTCTAGCTAGAAACGAAGAGTGATCCTTGAGGAGGCCTCATATTAGAGGTCTCCTTTTTTTATAAATATCTGTATACAATAGAAAATCATGGGGAATTAACATGTCTCTCTGGGGTAACAAGGATACTGTCTATTCGACAGGTAATATCACCACAATCACTTCTGGTGGTGTAGTCACTGGATCTGGTACAACCTTCTCCTCTTCGGGATTGGTTGAGGCTGGTCAGGTAATCGAGATGGGCGCATATGGTAGTGGTGTTGTTAAGTCTGTAGATTCTAATACACAACTAACACTCGATAGTGCTGCTGGTCTGACCGCAGCTTCTGGTTTGACTCAGGCATACAACATCAGTGAGTCTCCTAAGTATCTTGCTAAGGATTCCCATTGGGCAGGTAACGAGATCTATGGATCCGACCCTGCTGAGGTTGCTGCAGCAAACAACACAATTTACGAACATACTCACGCAGGTTGGGTTGGTATCACCACCTACACCGATACACACGGAAACACCAGAACCAAGACCGAAGTCTTCGTTGCTGGATCTTCGATTACTACTGACGCTGGAGACGATTCCGTACTGGCAGATAGCTGATAAATGGTCTAAGTTTTTATGAGATTTGATGAGTTGAACGAAAACAATTATATAATGTTTGCTATAAAACATTATGACAATCCTCATGCAGTCACACAAGATGACTTCTATGAGGATATGAAGAGGTTTAAGTGGATCAAACGTCTACTTAAAAGATATAAGTCAACAGGTGTTCTCAAAACACACCTGTTGATAAATCACTTTATCATTTTGTATAATGTATTTGGTGAAGCTGCGACTCCTTTGTTGTTCTATAAGATCGACAGGGACTTGTGGCCTGTTATTAAAAGTTTTATAATCTACCTGGAAAGACTTCCAGAATATCCAATCAGCAGTCTGCACACCATTCCTGTAGACGAAGAGTGTTTAGATACGATTAAACAAGTATGAATGACCCCAGACTTGAAAATTCGATTAGGTTGATCCGCAACCTTATGGAGGATGCTCCTGTCAATTCTGTGGGTGGTGGTCACATTGCTGGATTGGGTGTAGGTGATCAGGGAGAACCACCTGGTATTCCTGCGAGTAAGAAAAAGAGGAAGAAGAAAAGGTATATTTACCAGAAGGGACTTCGTAAATGGTGGAACGCACTAATCGAGAAGTAAAATGGCATTTGGACTGGGTAAACTTGCAGTTCTAGAATCAAAATTAGATATTTACGAAGACCTGTCCAAGGAAATGTTGGACAAGTTAGAACGTGCTGTATCTACAATATCAGAGAACAACAACAAAGTTGCGATCATCTTAGAACGACATGAGAATCGTATAGAAGAAGGTGAGCGCACAAACGAAGCAATCATGAAACTCATTGAGAAGGTTGACGAAAAGGTTGATGTTCTGGAGTGTAAAATCACTCAGTTGCAGAAGTTTAGATGGATGACTGTAGGTGTTGCTATCGCTGCAGTGACAATTCTAAAAGCTCCTGACATTTTCGGTAATTTCTTGACGCCGCAACCTAATGTGGGTATGATAGAGGGAACGCATATTCACCGACTCGGATGAGCCTGATTGATTCCAAGTATATTGGACTGATCTCTATCAAACTGCAGAAATTCTCTAAGAAGAAAGACGGACTTTATACGTTCCGTTGCCCTTATTGTGGTGACTCGCAGAAACATAAGAACAAGACTCGGGGATATTTCTACAAGTTAAAGAACGATCATAATTTCAAATGCCACAACTGTGGCGTCTCTAGATCCTTCACAAACTTCCTGAAGGATAATGACCCTGCATTGCATGATCAGTACGTCTTTGAGAGGTATAAGGCGGGTGCCACGGGTCGTGGATCGAATACTCCTGCACCAAAAGTTTCTGTTCCAAAGATGGAATTTAAGAAACCAGAATTTAAGAAAAAAGACTTCGATCTCAAAAAAATCTCAGAACTAAATACATCACACCCCGCTCGATTATTTTTAGAAAACCGAAGAATTCCCGATCACTATCTGGACGAACTTTACTTCGTCGAAAACTTCAAGGAGTGGACTAACACTCAAAAATATACGTTTAGTAATCTAGATAATGACGAACCAAGGATCATCATACCCCTAAAGAAGGACAAGAAAATATTTGGGTTTCAAGGTAGATCCCTTATACCAGGATCGAAAGTAAAGTACATTACTATCATTCTGGATGACGGACAACCAAAGATCTATGGACTTGATTCTGTAAATGAAAAAAAACCAATCTACATCGTCGAAGGACCCTTTGACTCCACGTTCTTGGAAAACGCTGTTGCCATGTGTGGGGCTGACGTTGATGTTAGGTCGCTTGGTTGGAGCGATCATATTTGGGTTCTTGATAATGAACCACGCAACAGAGAAATCGTCAACCGAATTTCAAAACTCATCGATAGAGGACAGAAGGTAGTTATCTGGCCTGAATCTATAAAAGAAAAAGACATTAATGATATGATCTTAACTGGACTTAACGTTCAGGATGTGATAGACTCAAACGTCTATAGTGGACTACACGCTAAAACAAAACTTACTAGTTGGAAGAAAACATGAGTAACGGGACCAAAGTTGTTAAAAGGAACGGAAATACTGAGAGCCTGAACCTAGACAAGATTCATAAGATGGTTGAAAGTGCCACTGAAGGTCTTGCTGGTGTGTCCGCCTCTCAAGTTGAAATGCAATCTGGCATTCAGTTTTATGATGGTATTACCACTGGAGAGATTCAAGAGATTCTTGTACGCTCTGCATCCGATCTGGTAGACCTTGATAATCCCAATTATCAATTCGTAGCTGCAAGACTTCTTCTGTTTGGTTTATACAAACAGGTTTTCGGTATCGAGTGGAAGAATGGATTCCCTCATATTCTGGAACACCTGAAGGAGGGTGCTACCAAAGGAATCTATGATTCCAAACTTTCGTCTCTCTACTCCCAAGAGGAGTGGGATAAGATCAATGGTTGGATTGACCATGATCGTGATATGTTGTTTACATATGCAGGTCTACGTCAGGTTACTGACAAGTATCTGGTACAAGACAGAAGTAGTGGGGAACTCTATGAAACTCCTCAATACATGTATATGTTAATCTCTGCAACAATTTTCGCAGGGTATGATGTAAATACTAGAATGGATTACGTCCGTAGGTATTACAATGCAATCTCCAAACACAAAATCAACATTCCCACACCTATCATGGCGGGAGTGCGAACTCCACTTCGACAATTTGCTAGCTGTGTTCTTGTTGA
>MDTC01056280.1_pt1 | contig 11944 bp, 12 predicted proteins | sample 811181 | NCBI WGS metagenome assembly MDTC01 (sample SAMN05326644, study PRJNA326480) | marine metagenome | isolation source: seawater | place: Pacific Ocean: North | collected 2011
CTTGAATAACCTCCGTCGGGACATACAATTATCACATTATACTTATCAGCATAATCCACGATTTGTGGAGCTAGTTTTAACCAAGTATCTGATTTATCCGTATGACCATGGAGAAGATATACTACCGCTAGAGGTTCATCATTTCTATTGCTTATTTCAGGGACTATTACAATATTTTTTATCAATTTATTCATTGATTTACTGTAAACCTTTAAAGTATCGACTTTTGAAGCATAAATTAAAAATGAATTTAAAAGCAAAAAAAGAAATATTATTTTTTTTTCCATGGTATTAAATAATTTAATTGATTTATCTTCTTTTATAATTACTGTTAATATTAATAAAACCCTTTAAGTTTAAAAAAATTTTATTTATTATTTTTAAAATGTCCTCAATTATTTGAACAACATAAAAAATCTAATGAAAATAAATTCAACTTTAAAAAAAATTCCTGTTTTCATTTTATATTTTTTAATTCATCAAAATTTTTATTGTCAAAATATTGATGACATAATTTTAAACTTTCACATTATAAAGTTTGATGTTCAAAAAAATAAAACTGAAACAGTTTTTGAAATAATAAATAATTCTAAAGAGAATTTAGAAGCTAATGACTGGGAACTCCATTGGAATCAGATGAAAGGTTTTATCACAAAAAATACATTGCCGAAAAATATAGATTTTAAATATGTTAACGGGCAACATTATTTTAAATTATTTTTTGGTGAGGGTTGGGATCTTAATGCTGGTGAGAGGTTAAATTTTAAAATCAAATTTGAGGGAATAATAGACAGGAAAATCATGGGTCCTGTTGGCGTTTTTATAGTAAATAAGAAAAATGCTTTTGATATAAAACTTAATACCATATGGAGAGATGCTGAGGGAATTAGCCGATTAAAAATTCCCAATTCAATTGAACTTTATGAGACATATCCTAATGATAATTTCGAAAAATCTGATCAAGTCAAAATTATACCTGCTCCCAAATTACTTAATATAAATAACTCTAATCAAATCATAATTGAAAATTGGAATGTAAAGATTGATGAGACTTTTGAGAAAAACTCCACTTTGATAATTAATTTTTTTTCAAAATTTTTTAATGAAAAAATTACAATGGATAACAAAATAGCTCATTCTATCTTAATTAAATATAATAATTATCTAGATGATGAAAACTATTTGCTAGAAATTAAATCAAATCTAATTATTATTGAATCTAAAGATATTTTTGGAATCAGACATGCAATTCAAAGCCTAAGACAAATAAACTCAATTTATAAAAATGAAAATATTGGGCTTCCAATTATAAAAATAAATGATGGTCCAAGATTTTCTTACAGAGGATTCATGTTGGATATTTCGAGAAATTTTTTCCCAAAGAAAAAAATAATGGATGTTTTGGATGTCCTAAGTTTATTAAAATTAAATTATTTAGAATTAAGGTTGACTGACGACGAGGGGTGGAGAATTGAAATTCCAGGTTTACCCGAATTAACTGAAGTCGGGGCTCGAAGAGGATATACAGAGGATGAACAAGATAAACTAATTCCTGCATATGGCTCAGGAGCACTTGGGCTAAAAAATGGAAATGGATACCTTTCGAAAAAAGATTTTAAAGAAATATTAGTTTATGCAGATAAGCTGGGAGTTAAAGTAATACCCCAAATTAGTTTTCCAAGTCATGCTAGAGCAGCAATAAAAGCAATGGAGGCAAGATATTTGAAATTCACTAATTCGAATGATAATAAAAAGGCAACTAAATATCTTTTAAATGACTTTGATGATAAAAGTTTATATAGATCTGCTCAAGGCTACAATGACAATATTATTTGTATTTGTATGAAAAGCCCCTATACATTTTTTAAAAAAGTTTTTAATGAAATAAATAAAATGTACAACGAGACTGGAGTCAAATTGGAAAAATTTAGCATTGGCGCAGATGAAGTTCCTTATGGTGTTTGGAAGAAATCAAAAATTTGTAAAGAAAAATTTGGTGAGAATATGGATGTAAATAATTTATACGATAATAATTTGAGAGAGTTATTTAGTATAATTAAAGAAAAGGGTGTAACCATGACTGGATGGGAAGATGTGTTATTAATTCAATCTTCAGAAAGCCAACATGAAAAGAAAATCAAAACTGAAAATTTTAATTATGAATTTATTCCATATGTTTGGAATAACACATGGAAAGAAGGGAGGGAGGATATGATATATAGATTCGCTAATCTTGGTTTTGAAACTATAATGAGTAATTCGTCTGCTTTTTATTTTGATATGGCAGATAATAAGGATTTTGAAAACTATGGACTAAACTGGTCTGGATATGTCGACTATTTTGATACTTGGGCTATAGACCCTTTAGATATTTTTTCTAATAATGCTTTGAATGAAAAACATGGTTTGAATGAAGATTATATCAAAAAAATGGAAAAAATTAAAACTGATAAGATTAAAAATTTCTTGGGAATTCAAAGCCAACTATGGACTGAAACGGTTATAAATAATGATGTATTTGATGAACTTTTTATCCCTAATATCGTTGTTTTTGCTGAAAAGTCGTGGAGTAAAAGACCAAAATGGATGTCAGAAAATGATGTAAATATTCAGAAAAAAGAAATGAATGAAGATTGGGATAAATTTACATCTTTCTTAGGGCACAAATTTTTATCATTTATCTCAAATAACAGTAATTTTAAATTCCATTTACCCAAACCGGGTGGTAAAATATTTCAAAATAAATTGATTTTGAAAAGTCAATTTCCGGGGTTAACTTTAAGATATTCAACTGATGGAACAATTCCTGGGGTTGATTCAAAAATATATTTTGATCCAATAGATGTTTCAAATGAAAATATAATTTATGCTAGATCCTTTGATTCATTTGGAAATGGAGGGAAAGCAATTAAAATAATTAAAGATGAAAAGTAAATCAGAAAGACTGATTTCAGTCGATATTTTAAGAGGTTTAACAATAATATTTATGATAATTGTTAATGATCCTGGTTCATGGTCTCATGTTTATGCTCCTTTACTTCATGCAGATTGGAATGGGATTACACCAACTGATTACATATTTCCAACTTTTTTATTTATTGTTGGCGTATCAATTGTTTTATCACTATCCAAAAAGAAAGAAGAAAACTTTTCAAAAAAAATACTTTTAAAAAAAATCATCTGGAGATCTCTAAAAATTTATCTGGTAGGACTTTTTCTTTGGCTCTGGCCAAATTTTGAATTTGATAATATAAGATGGGTAGGAGTTTTGCAAAGGATTTCAATCGTTTATCTATTTACTGCAATAATATTTCTTTACCTTAACTTAAGATCTCAAATTATTTTATTATCTCAAATTCTTCTTTTTTATACTATAATAATGTGTTTTGTTCCAATTCCAGGTATAGGATTTCCTGATTTGTCTGTCCCTGAAAAAAATTGGGCACATTATCTAGATAGTATAGTATTACCAGGTGTAATGTGGGAAAAAACATGGGATCCAGAAGGAATTCTGAGCACTCTTCCATCAATAGGAACAGGAATATTGGGTCTAATTGGAGGCTACATCATCACAAGTAAAAATGAGCTCCAAAAGAAAATGTTGAACTTGTCATTATTTGGTTTTGTCTTACTTTTTCTTGGAGATATTACCCAGTATGTTTTCCCATTAAATAAAAATTTATGGAGTACTTCTTTCACATTATTAGTTGGTGGAATCTCCTCTTTATCTCTTTGTTTTTGTATTTATATATGTGATTATTTAAACCTTGGAGAAAGGTTTAGGTTTGCTCAGTCCTTTGGTGTAAATTCAATTTTTAGTTATGTAATGGCAGGGATGTTAACATTTCTTTTTTACGATAATAAAATAATGATTTTTCAAAATACTATAGTTGATTGGGGAATTGGATTAAATCATTTATTCATTAATGTTTTTTCCGAAATGGGCCTACCTCATAAGCTTTTATCATTTTTATTCGCTGTTTTTTATGTCATAGTTGTTTGGGTTCCAACAGCATTTTTATTTAAAAGAAAAATATATATCAAATTATAGGTTAAATGACTTTTTTAGAATTTATTGAACAGGTAATATTTATTGTAAAGAATCTTAGTTTGTCTTTCTGGGTTTCTGTAATAATTATATCTCCTATTTTTATGTGGTTTGAAGAAATTATCCAAACCATAATAACTAAATTTCTATTTATAATTTTTGTCAGATTTCCAAACAAATATAAAGTGGTTCAGCGTTTTTTAGGGTTCAGTGACGCAGATAAATATGAAGAACTCCAAAGGATTCATGATATGTATGAAAAAGATAATACTATATCCGAAAAATTAAAAATTAGCGAAGATTTTTTAGATGAAACAAGGGGTGCAATGTTTGTCTATAACGAGTTAAGTGATATTGTTTTAGGAAAAGTTTTAAAAGAAGGTAAAAATGGTAAGGAACTAACATTTGTAGAAAATAAAAATTTTGATAATAATTATTTTGACTATAACGTTATCTATAAACTAGATTTCAATATTAAAGAACTAAAAGAAATTAATTCTTCCAAAGTTTTAAAAAATTCAAAAGAGGGAAACGAATTGTTTTCAATTAGTAAAAGATTCTCAAACGATTTATTAAGAAAAACAGTTTATAGAGAAGCACCTTTAGTGAAATTGCCAGAAAATTTTATTAAAGCATTTAAGACGAAAATGATGGAAGTTGAAGGTCACTTTTTAGAAAATGTTGAAATGTATTTATTTCAAAAAAAATTATCATTTAAATGGAAGATTTTCAAAGTAGTTGTATTTATCCCCTTCATGTTCTTTTTAAGTAATTTACTTCAAACTTTATTTGATTATTTTGGAATCAATAATATGATTGACTACATTATATTTTAATATCCTAAGAAATTTTATTCCAACCTTTTTTTATATCAGTTTTAATTTGTTCATTAAATATTTTAGTTATTTGGTCTTTGTTATTTGAAACTTTTATTTCCCTTTGAAGTTTTAGTGATCGAGTTGGCGAATAATCTATCTTATAAAAAACATAATCAGGATAATTATTAGACCCTGAATTTGTTTTCCAAATAAAGTATTTTTTTACCATTTTAACACCTCTTGTTTCCTTAACATACAATTCTTTACTAATAAGATCTGAAACAGCCTTGCTCTTGGGTTCAACATCAGAATTAGCTAATTCTATAATTCTTGTGATTTGAGTTATACCGGTTTGATCTTCAGTGACTTTCTTATCTTCTCTTAAACCTTTAAAAACAGGAGAAATCAAACTAACTGATGGCGAATTATTTAATTTTAAAAATTCTTTTTCAAAAAATAAAACAGATTTCGAAATAATACCATTAGAGTTACTGTTAATGATATCAATTGATTCAATTTCAGCAACTAAAACAGGCTTTATCATTGTAAAAGGTACATTGACTCCCGATGTTTCTATTACCTTTGAAGGGACCTTAATTTTTTCCAACTGTTTTGAAAAAATTTTTCTTTGATCAATGGAGAACCCTGTACTAACTTTTCCTACTACTAAAAATGTATTTTCTTTTATTAAAACTCCAAAAATTAATTCCTTTAAAAGTGAAAAATCATCTGAATATCCCATCGCATATCCTAAAACAACAAAGTCAAATGTTAGAGTCGGTTTAATTTTAAAAGTAGGTCCATTTAACCCGCGAACAATTATACCTTCCTCATTCTTATTATTTACTCTTTGGGTAAATTCATTTACAATCTCCTTTCTCGATGTTAATTCAATCTCTTCAATAGGATGAATAATATCACCCTCTGAAAAAACACCACTTATAATTTTTTTCTTATCTAACCAGTTAGCAGATTCAAAATTCTTATCATCATAAATTATTAAATCAAAAATTCCAATTTTAATTACTGAATTTGATTCAGAAATAGCTTTGGTTAAATCAAATGATCTTGTTCTTTTTCCTTGATTATAATGATATATTTCACCAACAAATAATGCGCTACTAACTGATATTTTTTTAGTAGCCTCAGAAATCAACTCATCTCGATTAAAAGATTTCCCATTGAAATTATATAAATGAACATCTTTATTTTTTTTGAAAATAAAACATAAATGACCATCAACTTTTGTTGAGACATAATACTTCTCAAATTCAAAAACTCTCATTGTAATTTCATCCCCTCTTACAGGAATATATTTACTTGATTGAAAGCTTTTATATGCTTTAAGTTGATTTAATAAACTTTCATCCATATTATAGAGCCTTTAATTCTTGATTTGATAAGTGAAGAATTAAACAATAGGATTTATCATTTATTCTTCCCTCTAAAAACCCTCGGTAAGGTTTTCCACCATCATTAAAAACTAGTGGATCACTTCCTTTACCTCCACCCATCATCATAAAAGAATCTTTATCATGTAGCGTTTTTGCAATATTGAACAAAAAATCAAAAGTAAGTCCATTCACATGTTTTATTTGATATTTTGAACTAAGAACAACTTTATTGTATAGCTTATTTTTTGGAACATACTTTCCTGTCCACTTTACGATATTTTGTTCATTAATATTTGATTGTAAATAAATAGGTTTTTGTTCTTTGATTAAATTACCCTTTGGATCTTTTAGATTCTGGGCTACTTTAATATTATAAACAGGCTCATTTTTTTTATTGGTGTATATTTTATCTGTTTTATCAATAAATCTTCCAAAAAGTTCAAAATCAATTTCTCTATCACTATTAATAAGGTTTTCAGAAAATTGATTATAATCTTCTTGTGATGGTAACTCTTTTCCAATTAAAGTTTCTAGACTTTTGTCTTTAGACGATTTAATAACTTTTCTGTTTTTAGGTTTTTCTCCAGTCTCAATCGCCAGATATACTGAGGCCTTAGAGTTTATAGATTTAAAAGTAATTTCAGCATCTCTTTTTTTAGAATCTTCTATTTTTATATATCTAACCATAGTTAAAACATTGAAAAATCAAGATTATCTTCTTCAGTTTCATCTTCCTCCTCTTGGTCAATAGAAATTGTATCTAATTCCAAAAACTCATACTTATTTTGTTTTCCAACTATAACAAAAAAATCACTTCCATTAGATATAATATAGGCGTCATCTCCTTCGAAATCCTCTCTGTAATTGAATATAAAATGGTAGATCTCATTATTTAAAAAACAATTCTTCCAGGTTTGTAAATTGTCATTTTCAATAGTTAATTGATAAACAGATTTAATATTAGCAGATACAAATTCATCGATAGAAGTCTTTTTACATTTATTTTCTTGAGAATAAATTGATGCAACTTTCTCAACTTTTTGATCTGATTTATTAAATCCAACCAGATTAGATCTTGAAACATAATTTCCTTTTTTATCAGTTAAAACTTGACTTACTGAACCCTTAGGTAAGATTACTGAACCCTGATATAAATCTGACAATGTACACTCCTCACCATTTTCATCATAAACTACCCGAGTAGATGTTCCATATAACTTTGCTCTATCAACCTTATTTATTGGAGCTTCAAGTAGAATACCTTCTAAATTAAATTTTATTTGTCTTGACATTATTATAAATATAAAGAAAAGTAATAATTAATATCTTTAATTAATTATTAGTCCTTAATTAAAAATGAACAAATTCGATCGTTTTATTTCTGATGTTAAAAATGGCATCAAGAGAAAAATCTCTTCTCGCAGATTAAAAATGCAGGTATCTATTGAAGAGTTTAGTTTACTTTCAAAAAAGTATTTTGATGGTTTAAAACCAGATATTGAAATATTTAATTTTAATATTGAACAAAGTGATAAAGATAATATCTTATTTATCTTAAGAGTTTATTATGGGTTGTGGATAGAAATAAAAGAATTATCTATTACGATTCATAGTAAGTTTCCTGAGAAATTTAAATTAATCAAAGAAGTAAACAAATCAAACCATTACTTTACTCCTAAAACTTTTCCAAAAGGAACCATAATGTATTCTGTTGGCTCTGCATACTCCTCATCAAATGGACTTTCAGGAACTTCCCTTTGGGATAACTTAAATCCCATTGAAGGAACTGAGTTAATTCCTAGTGTTCAGATTAATTATGATTTTATTAAACCAATAAAAAATTAAAAATAGAATACATAATCAAATGACATTTAAATATTCTAATACACTTTTCCATTTTGGAAATCTTTCCGACCCAAAATGAATCCATTCTCCAGTAAATTTTGATGCTCCATTCCACTTTCTATCATCAATTAAATAATCTCCAATTAACAATTGTTTGTGATGACAAAGAATCAATTTTTTTTTGATTAGCTTTTCTTCGAAATGCTTAGCTATCCATAATCTTTTGTGAGTCCATGCATCTGGATTATCCCATGGTGCTGTTGAAAGAAAGTAAATTTTATATTTAGATTTTAATAGTTTATTGACAGACTCTATAGCATCTTCAATTGGTGGTAAATTTTGATAAATTCCAGGTAATTTATAAGGTCTTCCTATGAATGGTTTTACATTTCCAAGGGGATGTTCACTTTTTCCTTTATCAAAATCAGCTACTACACCATCTAGATCTACATAAATAATTTTCATCATCTAAATGTAGTTTATTATTGTTTTAAATTAATTATTTTTGGTAAAAAAAATTATGTACAAAATAGATGGAAAAAAAATTGAAGAGTTAACAATGTTCGATAGACTTGATGAATGGAAACAAGTTCTAAAGACACTTTCAGAAAGAAATTATATTAAATGTATAAATTTGAATCTAAATGATGAGAATCCATACATCGAATACGAAACAGATGACGATGATAGAGTTTATGATGACATAAATGAAATAACTGATGAAATGAGTTAAATATAGAAAAAAAGCTTGTTTATAAATTTTTCTCGATCCTGTTTAGCTTTTATCTAGTTTGAAGTTATTTAATTGATATTCCTTCAACTTATCCATTATCTTAACCATACCGTATGTGTCCAACCAACAATATTTTAGCAGGTCTTTCTTAATGGACATTTCGTCACCTTCAAAGGTTTTATTTACCATTGAAAGATAGATTGAAGATGCCATTCCACCATCCTTTATGTTTAGATCATTGTAGGAGAGCTCTGGTACTAAAGCTGTAAGAACATCTTTAATGGAACTACTCCCTTTCATCTCTGGTTTATATAACCACTTATTTTTAAATATTATCATAAGATCTTTAAGTCTTTCTATTATAGATTGTAATGGAATCTTATATTCAGGAAACTGATCAATTAGTTCGTTTAATCTCGGTTTTTCAAAACCTATATTATAAATTAATATATCTCCTGAACTTTCACAATCGTGTATCAACTTATTAATAAATTCTTTTCTTGGATCTTTAATAGAATCTCCTATGTATTGTTTATGAAGTAATTTTGAGTTTTCTGATTGTTGAACATGAAGAGAATACTGAAATAAAACATGTTGATAAGGGTTCATTCCCTGATATTTTGGGATGGCAGGATTAATAGTTTCAAAGTCTAAGAAGTATAATGGGTATTTTAAGTTGTTTAAAAACTTTTTTATTTCATCTTTATTTATGTGTGGCTTCCCTTCAACTTCAGATTTTACTTGTAATTTTTGATTTGAATTTAGTGTTGTATTATCAAGATCAATTTGATCTAAAGTTACAATTCCTTGATTATAGAGATTGAATTTTTTCTTTTTGTCGAGCTTAAAGATATCAAAAACAGAATATTCAGGAATGTGTTTCCAACATGTTCCTTTGAAATCACAATGATATGGATGAAAACAATGGGGACCGATATCTTTTTGAGGGATTTCAGAACCATCAACCACATCTTTTAATCTTTTAATTTCATTTGGGATTTGTGGGAAAAACTCTAAAACTCCATTTAGGACAGATTTAACCGAGAAAAGTTGATCAATCTCTAATTCTCCTCTTAGAGTATATTTTTTATTTATATTAACTATCGATATGTCTTTTAATTCAATACCAGAGTTGATAATGGTGTAATATTGAATAGAAGCATCTTTGATATACGTATCAGTGACTTTAGAAGAACTTTTGACTTCGTATGCTTTCCAACCTTCACCATCTTTGACTAATATGTCAATAGCTGATATGACTTCATTATAAAGGAAGGTAGCTTCATAAATAATTGATTCTCCGTTATTTATATAATCTAATGTTTTCCCAACCGATTCAACCATCTTAAAACGATTTACGGGAGAAGAATCAACACCATTTGGGAACAACTTTTGTGCTAATACCCCAATATTATTTCCTCGATCAAATGTTGTTTGAAGGGAAGAAGAGATTGGATCTTTTAGGTCATAATGATGTTTATGTAAATAAAGTGACTTTTCGCATTTAAGTCCTCTAATAAATGTTGATTTGGAAAGTTTATATTTCAAAATAAATAATTAGTTAAAATTTATCATTTTAGATTTTTTCTGATAACATTCTCAGTCGATTATAACTGTCTTTTTGCCAAATACTTTCATTTTTTATTTTTAAAATTAAATATATTTAATTTATAATGATCTTTATAGAATCTTTAACATATTGTGATTTATCTCCACAATCAAAAAATGTTTTCGAATAAATTCTGATTGTATCTCCAATCATTTCTTTAATCAAGGGTCCGATAATTCGTTTTGAATACATGATACAGTTTCCTGTCTCATTAAATGTTGGGCCTGAATTAGGATTTGCCCAACCATAACATTTCATTTTATCTTTTACATCATGATTTATAGAAGTTGTTTGAACAACAGGAATTATTTCTCCTTTAAAAAAGTCAAGCTTAACAATTGTGTCTTTTACTTTAATAATATTTCCTTGTTGTGTATACAAACTTTCAAAAGGATTATATAAGCCAAACGAAAAAGATAATTCTGTTTCAACTTCCCAGAAAGTGTTCGAATCAAAACTTGAGCTAATCACTGGTGAACCTCCATACTGGCATCTAACTGTTGTGGGGGATGATTCAATATGTAAATTAAACCTTCCTGAGGTCTCAGAAAACCAATCTGGAGTAACATGATGATATTGGTTTGAATCTTCATTAAAATCTGTGTACAAATTCACCCAACAATCACCATCAGGACAAATATTGCTTGTTGATTCTTCTTTTGAGCAACTCAGAAATAATAAAATAATAAAGATTTTTACAAGATAAAATTTCATTAAAATTTAAACTAATTCATTTATTTTTCACTAATCTTCAACAATACCTGCTTCGATTATTTCTATTATTTCTTTCCTAGTAAAATCAATTTCATCCTCTAAAAAGTCGAGTGTCTCCCCTATATCACCAAATAAACGATATTGATCACACACATAGTTTATCATTGTTTCAACATAACTCATTTTTTAAATATTTATGTTTAACGGAATTGTATTTACTGAATCAATATCATTCATTAACTGATTGTCTTCAATTTTTGATATTACATCAATAATTGCATCTTCTCTTTTTTTCTTTGAAGAATAAAAAGTTCGTTTATCCCCATATTTATTTATAACGCTTACGATCCAGTTTTTCAAGAGAAAATGATTTTGATTATTTTATATAAATTTATTAAATTACAAGATAAGTGTTTATTTAAATCCAATAACTTGTATAAAATCAACATAAATTAAATTATTTCAAAAAATGGATTACCTTAAATTATCTGAAAAAGTGATTTCATTATTTTTCGAAGATTATAATTTTAATCTCATAGGAAAGATATCCTGGAATCCAGTCTCAGATAGAGAAAAGGAAAAATATTTTAATAAAACCGGTAAAGAAAAAACTCGTCAAAGAATAAGATATTCAACAGAGGAAGAATTAAAGACAAAGTCAGTTTCAAAAGAAAAAAATACATCAAAATATTTAAGTTTTCAAAACTTTTATATTAGTAAAATTGAAAAAGATAATATATTTTATTGTGTAATTGATGTCTGTAATTATAGAATGGGTCAAAA
>MDTC01093525.1_pt1 | contig 11944 bp, 5 predicted proteins | sample 811181 | NCBI WGS metagenome assembly MDTC01 (sample SAMN05326644, study PRJNA326480) | marine metagenome | isolation source: seawater | place: Pacific Ocean: North | collected 2011
ACGAAACTGTTGGTGGATGAAAAAGACGAGCGACCATCGTCGTCGTCGTCGTCGTCGTCGTTTCCAACCTTAAAATCTCCTCCTCCTCCTCCTGTTCTCCTTGCGTTCGCCTCTTCTTCCTCGACGCCGCGACCGTAACGCGTGGCGTCAAAACGCGTCGTCGTCGTCGTTAAAAGTGTTGTTGTATTCGCTTCGTCTTTTTCGAAGAAGAAAAAGCAGCATCCAATACTAATCGTGACCACCACCACCACCACCACTAACGAAGAGATTTTTTTGTTCTTCCGTTTCTTCGTTTGGGTGGTCTCCATTTCCTCCTCCTCCTCCGCGTTTTAAAGAGCGCCGCGGTTGGTACGTCGTCGTCGTCGTCGGGGTATTCACCCAACAAAAAATGAGGAGGAGGAGGAGGATTGATTGAAAATGTTGTTGTGTGACTTTTTTTTGTGACTTTTTTCTTTTTTTTTTCACATTTTTTTTGTTTGCAGAGCTAAGTAGCTGTGTGGACATTTTTTGACATTTGATTTGATCGATCAAAAATCGATTGACAGGACACAAAAACAAAAACAAAACAAATTCCACATTTCGTTTCATTATTGTATGTGTACACACGTCAAAACTTTTGTCTTCTAACGTTGAAGAACACACCAACGAGCAAAATGAACACGACCGCGTCGTCGTAAACAAAAGAGAGAAGAAGAAGACAAAGAAAAGCGACGACGACGATGCCGACGACGCTCTCGAGGAGGAACGCTGTGCGCAGACGTGGAAGAAGAAGCGTCCATCTCTTTTGTCTTCTTCAACGAATAATCGTCGTCGTCTTCGTTGGTGGTGGTGGTGGTGGTACTGTTGCGTTTTGTCGCGGTGTTCGCGCGGCGGAGGACGAAGAAGGAAGGGCGTCGTCGGTTTCTTCGTTTCGCGCCGCGTCGCGAGTGACGCGGAATACTAACAATAATAATAATAACAACAACAACAACGATGAACTCTTGCGACACTGGTTGTTTTCGTTGCAATTACAAATACCAGACGAACGGTTTTCCGCGTTCGATGATACGATCGCGATATCTTTAACAGACATAGAGTGTCAAAATTTTACGACCAAAGATGTAAAATCGTCCACACTCTCGTCGAAGCTGAATGATATCGTTGATAACAATGTTGATGATGACTTTGATAACAACAACAAACGATCCTTATACGCGCGCGTGATTGATTTCGGCGCAAGTTGTAGCGGAGATTGGACGGTTTCGTCATCGACGTCGAATACCAAAGAAGTCGGCGGGAAAGTCAACGCGGAAGTCGTGGAAGGCGATTTGCAAGTTTACGCGGAGTTTGTTGATAGGGATGATGATGATGATGATGGTAAGAATAATGTGAACAACAACAGCACGAACAACAACTACAAACTTCCAAAAACGGTTAGATTTCCGAATTGTTCCATGCAAATGGATGTTGACCGACTACATTTTACGCCAATGAATGATTACGATCACGATAAAACGGATAACTCTGCGAATAACACCAGCAATAGCAATTACAAGAAGAGCAGAAGCGAAGAGATTGCACGTCTGTTGAACAAAGCTGCGCCTGAAATTGCGAAAGCGATGCAGAAATCGTTCGCAAAGGTTGCGTGCGAGAAAATTGAAAGCGTCGAGAAAGATTCAAAAACGCTTGCATTTTTTGAACACGTGGACAACTACGTCGAGAAAAACTTTTTAGCAGGAGAATCTCCCGATTCATCATCGAATGGTATCGATGATCGCGACGACGGTAATATCGGCGACAACAATAATGAAATCTTTAACTGGAACGATTCCACGTTAATCCGCGTGTTGAATTTCATCAGTTCAGAATATATCGGTACGAGCGGTCCGCGAAGTCTCAATCAGTTTATAAAATGGTTTTCAAATCACACCGGGGCTCTTTTCGTACCTCGAGAGAAACTAATTGATACAGAAACGGGCGAACCTTACTTCGTGTTATCGAAAACGTACGTCGGAGATGGAGGAGAAGATTTTGCGCTGCTGCAGTCAATATCGTTCGCGATTACGGAGATTGAGTTTGTTGGTCTCGATACTGCGGATATTTTGTTCGGGCCCGTAGCAGGTGGACATTACGTCACGAAAGCGGCGGTTGGTAATAACGTCTCACGGTCATCATTATTAGGTTTCTCGGTGGGATGGAATCAAACACGCATAATGATGAAGGGTCAACTAGAAATCGTTCCCGCCGCGCACCAGTCAACTTCTTCGACAAATCAAGTCGCTAATTGGATCGAAAACGTCACGCTATCTCTCGAAATCGACGATATGGAAATCGGTATGGATGTAGATTTACGCGTCGTTGAAAAGAAATGGAAGTTATTGAGGCAAGAGCAGTTCAAAAATTTGGCATGTTTGTTTGGTATCGTTGAAAAGTTCGACGTCGAGCGATTATTATGGGACGGGAAAGTAGCGCGGTTGACCATAGTCGATAACGATACAAATACTAGTAGCAGTAGCACTAGTAGTAGCGATAATAGTGGCAGCAACAGCGATGGTAGAAACAGCGATGGGAACAATTTAGAGGCTGATCTGCAATCAATCATTTCCAACCTCTCCGAGTTGATTACGTCTTCGTACCAAAAAGTAGTCTCTTTAATAGCAGCCGGGGAATTCAAATCGATTCTAGAACCGATATTGAACGCGTTTATTCTGGACAAGTTCAATGAGATTAGCAGTCGGGAGTGTCCAAAACAGAACGTGAAATCTTTGGAGTTGATTGAAACCGCGAATACGTTTGTATCCGTATTTTTTTTTATTGTAGGTGTGAGTTGCATAGTGCTCGCGTTTTTGACGTACTTCGTCGTGCCGGCATCGTTCATACGTAAATTGAATCATCGCGCGATGAAGAAGATGAAAGCACGGGAAATGCACGATCCTTTCGATGATGACCACGATGATGGTATCGATGATGATGACACGCTCGGTCTTGCAAATGAATCAGATGAAGATACGAGCAACGACGTCGGTGAAGTTGATACTACTAGCGCTCCGAGGCAAATAAAGCGACAGACGACGAAGAAGAAAACGCATCGCAGAAACCGCACGGGATCGGCCATTTTAACTTCGTTATTAACCACAAACGAATCATCGGATTCGTATTCAGATGACGACGCATTCGCGGATGATGATGAACGAGAAGAAGGTCGGAAGAAACGCGGAAGTCAACGTGAAGAATACGCCATGCGCTTCCCAGAAACCGCCTGGCGAACACACTCGTCGAGAGAACGGAAAGCCAACGATACAAGAAGTACGCGAAGAAACAAGTCATCGAGGTACAAAAAGCTTTTCTCGATGGAAGATTCGTTGTCGAAATCAATACCAGTGAACTCGAGATGGTCTTTGCGATTATTGTTTATCGCCAACGTGCTTTTGTTTTTGAGTGCGAATACTGATTCCGGGGCATCGGTGTCGTTGTTTGCGACGCTAACGACACCAGTCATCGATCCATCTTCCTTTTCATCGGATCTGTCATCGACGCCTTCTTTCAACGGCGCACTTCTCAACGCCATCAATGGTGGACGGAAAACGTTATTGTACGCGAACGCATCGTCGTCAACTACTACCGACAACAAAAACAATAAGCAGCAGCAGCAGCAACAACAACAACAACAACAACAAAAGTATAACGTCATCCAAGCCTCGCGAGAGGATCTCTTCAACTTCTCCTTGGGCGGTACGGTCAGGGACATGTGGCACGCCAAAGTGTACGCCATTGCGGTTTGTATCGTTCTCTTCTCTGGCGTCTGGCCATACGTGAAGCTGTTTTCTATGTTTATTTTATGGGAAATTAGCGGTAAGACTGTTAAAGCATCAACCAGAGGTAAATGGCTAAAGTTTGTCGATAGACTCGGTAAATGGAGCTTATTCGATTCGTTCGTGATGACTATGTTTATGGTTGGTTTCCGATTTCATCTGCACGTGACGGAGGATGATGATTACGACGATATTATTACTCAAAAAATATCGCCATCATCATTCGGTGATTTAGACGTCGTTGTCACCCCCAAACGGTCCTTCTACGTCTTTCTCTTCGCCACTGTCCTCTCCTTGGTTCTGGGACACGTCGCTCTCTTCATTCACCGCAAATCGGTTCGATCGAAAACCGAAGTCGACGATACCGCGGCGCCTTTGTGGCGAAGAGACGTAAACAGACCGTCGGTTTTATTGCGAACGAAAATTGCTGCATTACAAGCCGCGGTTGTGTTCCTCTTCTTGGTAGCTTCGGTCGTTTCCCTCGCCGTCGGTGTGAGCATACCATCCATTAAGTTTGATTTCCTGGGGATTGCGGGATACGCTCTCGGATCGAACGAAAAGACTCGATCATTTTCGTTGGTCGAGTTGGCGGAAGCGTTACCGCACGCGAACATCGATACCTACGCGCGTGGATCCGCGACGATATCATCACCGAATGAGACCCTACGCATGTTCTTCCAACGCATAGGTCCGCGCTTTATCCAGATAACTTTATACATCTTTGCGGTCGTCGCGCCTTTAGCGCAACTGTTGATTTTATGCGCCCTTTGGATTTGGCCTTTAACGCCTCGGGTGCAACGAAGAATACAAACGATAGCGGAAATTTTCAGCGCTTGGTCCTCTTTAGATGTCGTCTTATTTGCTGTCGTCGCTGCAATGCTTCAAATCAAGCAATTCGCCAACTTTATCGTCGGCGGCGGATGTTTGCGCTTCAACACCATTTTAGCCGCTATCGGCACGGGTCAAACGAGCGATTCATTTTCGAACGCCGAAGGACACCGAATCGACGACGAATGTTTCGATTTAGACACGTACTTCGAACCTGGATGCTGGCTTTTAATTTCGAGTGCGTTAATGGCAAATTTTGTCGGCATGTGGGTCACAAAAAGGTGCGATAAATCCGTCTCCAATAACGCTTTGCGCTTGCAAACGTCCTTGTTGAGAGGTTTAAGGGAAGACGACGACGAAGACGCGAGCCAATTAGAATTGGAAGATGATGAAGAATTGGACGAATTGGACGAATTAGACGAATTGGAAGAAGACCGCTCGGTTTTGCTCGATGCTGATGTTGAGGATGATGGTGATGAAGACTAAATGCATCAGGGACGGGAACGGCGACGGTGATTAGACCTGTAATAATAAAAAAGAATAGTCGATACTAGTAGTATGGATACCGTGGTACCATACGTTTTGTTGAAAATTTTGTTGTTTTCTCCCATGAAAAAAACAGTTGAAAATCACTTCCTTTCTTTCTTCATTAAAACACACATTTGTGTAGGAGGAGTTTAGCGCGGAAAAGAAACGCCAGCAGGTTGGTGGCAGGAACACGACACGCGATGATGTTGCGCGAGATCGCACGTCGCACGAATCGCTCGTCGATCCAGAGCGACGAGGATACCCCTCCGTCGTCGTCTGAATCGTTAAAAAAAAAAGATTGAGAAAATAGACCGCGTTTTAGACGCGTTATTAAAGACGACGATGACGATGAAGACCACCACGACTGCTGAATGCAACAACAACAACAACACGGCGACGAGGACGAGGATGATAATGATGATGCGTGCCACGGCAGAACGCGAGGCGTTGGTGAAAAAGACCACCACCAACCTTCTGGTCTCGAATGTAAAAGAAGGAAGGACGAAGAAGATTAAAAAAAATGTCATCCTCCCCCTTTCAAAGAAGAAGAAGAAGAAGAAGAGAGGAATAATAAAGGAAACGAAAAACGTTGATGAAACGATAAACCTCTCGGAACACTACAGAGACGTGTTCTCCTTAGCGCGAATTTCCGAACAGTTTCAAACGCGAGTCGTGGCTTTGCAACGCATGAAAGAACTGTCGAACGACGAGGTCGATTTCACGTGGGTGAACCGTCAAAACATTTTCGCGCCCGGTTCCTTGAAAGCGAGGTACGTGGAAGTCGCCGACGGCGTCGCCGATAACGATAATGTTATTCAAAACGAAGCAGACATACAGAAGAAACGCGAAGTGTACGCTTTAAAGACGGCTTTGAGGAGCGCGAACGGCTTGGCGAGATATTTACAGATACCGCCGATGAAAGAGACGACGTCGGGAAGTGATAAAAAACAGACGCACGAGAGATTACGAAAGGAAGCGAGGAGGAAAAGAGATTTGGTTTTAGAGATGTCAAAAAAGACGATCTTAGACGCGTACAAGGAGATGACTACGAAGGCAGACGAAACAAAAAAACAAGAAGAATTAAAAGGAAAAGATGTCGACGTCGTCACGAACGAGAAGACGCGTGAAGATTTGGAAATCGCGGAACGAGCTTCGCGAGCGCGCGAACCGAACCGAACCACAAAAGAAAAGCCTGCGCCCGCGACAAAAAACAAGCCCGCCGTCGCTGTCGCGGCCCGAATAAACGAAAACAAGCAAAAGAGAACGTCGCCGCCGTTTTCGCCGCCGCGAGTCTTTGGACGAGAGATTACGAACAACTAATAACGCCGCGGATCTGTACCTGGCTAGGTATGAGGTAACTCCTTTAGTAGTAGTATTACTATGTATTTTATTTACGCATGACTGAAAAAGCATAAAAATTCTCAACACTTTTTTTTTTCAAAACCACTACTACTACCTACATACTAGTACTAGTAGGTGTACCATACTTTTATTTAAATAAGCGAGCATCAATAATCAATCCTTTCTTTTCTTCTTTCCCTTCCTCGTTTTCGCGCTAAGCGTAGGCGTGTTCGTACTTTTCGAATTGCCACGGATGAAACTCCGCGTCCAGCGGATGTTTCGCGCTATTCTCTTCTCCTTCGTTATTTGCCGTTCCTACGTTCGTGCACGCCTCCTCCTTTTCGCGAATCTCTTCGTACGAATTCTTGTTGTATTCAAACACGTGTTCGACAATCTCCGCCTCGTCCGCGGTGCACTCCGCGTTCTCGCCCATCTCCAAGAAAAATCTCGGTTTCCAAGGGCCGCATTCCAGCGCTCTTCTCTCTCTTCTTTCTGCTCTTTGCCTCTCTTCTAAAGCGGTCTTCTGCGTGCTCGCCGTCGAGTTGTCCGCTTTCTCCAAAGCTCTTCGATCTGGTCGCAATCTCGAATCGGATTTCAACATTTTACCATCCGCTGGAGTCGTTTCTAGGCCGATGGATTTGACCGCGAAAGAGTTAAACCCGTACGGGTGTTCGTGCGCTACTTTAATCTCGCTCTCCTCGACTTCCCACAACTTTTTCTCCTCCCACTGTTGTTTTTCGTCTTCCTTTACTTTACTACATTTCAAATCTTTGTTCCAGTGACCGTACATTTTTAATTTTTCTTTTCCGTCCTTATCCTTGACGAAACCGTTGACTTCGTATCGACCTCGCGAGGACCACCCGCACGCGGTGAATTGCAAATCGCACGTCGCTTTTGTCGTCAAGTTTTGTACGCGCATGTCTCCAAACGTGTCCACCCAAATTCTCCCGACGATCAAGTTGTTAATTCTCGACGTGGGCGGTACGATGTTGAACGTCTCGTTCGTTCGTTTCAAATGAATTCTCGTGCGGCCAATTGGGAAGACGTCCACCCAGTTTCCCATAAACTTCGTCTTCACCGCCGAGGTGATGTCGTACGTCCACTTCTCCGTATCCGCGTGTCCGGCACCAATCGGCGGGTGATGACTCACTTGTTCGTAAATCGCCGTGCTCTTACCGTCGTTCAATTTCAACTCGTACGTTTCGCCTAAAATCGGATTGAACGGTTTTTTCGTTCGTTCCATGGTTGAATACACGGACACCGCGTACGCCGTCACCAACGCCAACCGCGCGTCTTCGTCGTCCTCATCCGCGGCTTCGTCCAACAAGTGTTGATACTGTAAAATCTCCGCCATCTTTTGCAGCGTCGACATCGGTTCCATGATGAACACTGGCACTGAAAACACCGACATGACGTCCGCGCCAATCATATTTTTCAGCGTCGCCCACATCGCTTTCCTATCTTCTTGATGGTTCTTCCCATCGTTCGAGTCTTTCTCTTCGCCTTTATTAGACTCCTCTTCGTCGCCGCCTTCGGTCACTTCCAGTTCATCCACGCCCGCCAGACTGTTGTTGTTCGTTATTATATAGTCGTCGAAAGAAAGAAAGAAAGAAAGAAAGAAAGAAAGAAAGAAAGAAGTGTGTTAGTTTCATATAAAAAACCAGACACACGTCGGTCGATGTAGTACTGCTGCTCTCGCGCGCGTTTCACCTGCAAAAGCAGCAAAAGCAGCAGCAAACTTCTTCACACTTTTCTTTGTTGTTGTTGTTGTTTTGTGGGAAGAAAGAAAAAGACCTCTTCTCTCTCCCTTTATTAAAACCAACAACAGATAAATAAAAAAAGAGACAAAAAAAAACAACAAACAGATGATAAAAATGATGATGACTTTCCAAAAAGGAAAGAAAGAAAGAAGAAAGAAAGAGACTCTCCTCCCCTCTCTCGTCGTCGTCGACTTCTTCGAAGGGACCATCATCAAAACGTCGTCGTCGTTTACGTCGTCCTCGTCGTTTACGTCGTCCTCGTCGTCGCGAATACCGTCGTCTTCGACTCCCTCTCGAGACGACCTTTCTTCTTTCAAAGTCGTCGTCGTCGTCGTCGTCTTCCGATGATGATGATGATGATGACAACACACAACAAAAAAGAACGTCGTAAACGAGACGACTCTCTCTCAAAAAAAAAAAGAAACGAAATAAAAACGCACTAGTTCATCCCGTCGCCGAGCGCGTTCACCAGGTCCGAGCCGAACGTGGAGACGCGACTGAACAAGGATCGGTGGCCGGGAGGCACCGCCGCTGGTGCTGCCGCTGCCGCCGGCGACGCCTCCTCCTCCTCCCCCGGCAACGCCGCCATGATGATGATGATGATGATGGTCGGTCGTGTGTAGAAAAGGAGGAAAGTCTCGTGTAGGAAATTTTTTGTGGGCTTTGTGGTGTTATCGGTCCTTTTTCTTTTTTTTTATATGGTCTTCTTCTGTCATTTGAAGAAAACAAAGGATAGAATTTTGAGTATGATAATGATACCCTAAACCTGAACCCTCTTTTTGAGGTCGTGTGTTATTAAAATGGTGTTGAGCAGTATGGAGTATGGCCATAGTAGTATTGTGTGGACTTCGTCTTGACACGAGTACGTACTACATAATAATAAACGAATAATAATAATAAAGAAAACAAAATGGGACGACACGTCCGATTCGACGAGGAGGAGAAAAGAGAAGAAGACGAGGACGCGATGATTTTGGATGTCGAGGAGGAGGAGGAGGAAAAACAACAACAACAACAACAACTGTACGATTTCGGGCCCGACCCGGAGTTTCGCGCGAGGACACCGATCGGGAATTTGATGATTGTGTCGTCGTCGTCTGCCGCCAAAAACTACTTTAATAATAAGAGTCACGTAATACATGGGAAAGACAACAAAGACAAGGAGGAAACCTATCAAGAACCACGCCGAAAAGAAGAACACGATGAATGCGACGACGACGACGACGACGACGGTGTCGTCTCGTTTCGCGAGATTGCGAAACGGGAGAAAGGATCCGTGTACGTCACGCAAATGGAAACCAACTTTGATTTCTCGAAAATGGTGTACAGAACGAGCGCGAACGAAGGGAAAGTTTTCGACGTCGTTCGAAACGGCGGACAAAATAATAATATGGCGTCGTCGTCGTCGTCGTCGTCGCTCAAACACGAACGTGCGGTGACGGACACACACTTTCCCGTGCCGAACGAATTAACGACGATTCTTTCGTGTTCGCACGATAACACGGTCAAAGAGTGGGACGCGAGAACAAATAATACCAAATGCGTCGCGCGAGTACGGATACCGAATCATATTCTCGGTAAGAACGGGTCCGTGGAAACGTGCTCCATCGGCGGCGCGAACGAAACGATTTTAGCCGTAAGTTGTGGTGAAAAGATTTTGTTTTATGACCGAAGGATGATCAGACAAGGAGGAGGAGAGGTGATTAAACAGTTTGAAGACGCGCACTCGGAAATAGTTACGAAACTTCGATTCCATCCGGAAAATAGACACATTTTGCACACGAGTTCGGTGGACGGTTTGACGTGTACGTTTAACTTATTCAACGAGATTGATGATGAGAACAGTTTGGTGAGCATCGGGACCGCGAATGCGGCGATTAACGAGTTTGGATTTTTGAGCGGCGCGAGAACGAGTAGTAACAGCAAAAATATCTTGTGGGCATTGACCGGCATCGAGGAAATTCATTTGTTCGATTGCGATGCAAACGGCACGACGTGTGGCGTTGAGATTGGACGCGTGAAGAACGCGAGAGAGAAAGCGAGAGAGGCGGCGAAGGAAGCGAAGATGATGATTGAGAGAAAAATATCATCAAAATCGTTGTCAAAGAAAGGATTAAAAGATTTGATCGAAAACGGCGTCGATTACGTCATCAACGTTATCGACGGTGGTATAGCAAATAACCACAAGTATTACGCGTGCTGCGGAACAATCAACGGGACCGTTGGTTTGTTTCCAATAGCGTACGACCAAAACGGTATGAAGAGCGGCACGAGCACGCAACCGTTGACTTTACTCGCGCCGGAATACGTGTTACCGAATGATTCTTCTTCTGGCGGTGATGGACACAACGATATCGTTCGGTGTTTAGTAGCATCATCTTCATCGACGGTTGGTGCGAGTGACGGTCAAAAAGTGCACTTATACACCGGAGGCGAAGATTCTCTGGTGTGCGCGTGGACGACGACGAAAGAGCGCATCGAAACCGACGCCAACAATACCAACAACAACAACAGTTTTGGGGGGGGCGCGCTGAGGAATAGCCCATCTTCGTCGTTTAGAAGCGGTCGCGAATCTCCGTATTAGTAAAACGTTTCAATTTTTGTTTGTTTTAAATGCATAGTAAGGTAGCGTAGAAATAGGCTGGTAAACTAAGTTTGGCAGTTACCAGGTAGTAGTAAGTAGTAGTGTAATGTTATAGTATTGTAAGTAGTAATCGCAATAGAAGTACTACTACTACCACCGATTTTTTTTATCAACAACAACACGCTTACTTAAAATTGTTTTGTTCTCTCTCTCTCTCTCTCTTATGTACTTACTTTTATCATTTCATATCATATTTTGCGCGACACATCGTCGATATATTTATTCGCCCTCCACAGGAATAAACCTCCAAACCACCGCCATCATAGATCCCATTACCGCCATCCAGACGACCGAAACCGCCGACGGCACTCTCACCAAGAATTCCGGGAAGTGCAAACTCGCCAACAAGAACCCAAACGCGCTCGATTTCATCGCCGTTTCAATCGCGCACGTTCTGCACGTCGTCTCCGAATACTTGAACACCTTCATCCCCCAATATCCGAGCACGCCGCCGAGTAAGTGCAACATGAACGCGGCAATTTGTAACTTCACCCCGGCGTTCAAGATGCCATCCGCGCATTGAGCGACGGACCCGCCGACCAAAATAACCGTCACGATAACCCCAACGATAGGGCAAAACGGTTCTACCGTTCGGCACGTTTTTGGCGTCACCTTGTTCAAAGTGACGCCCAACACGACGGGCACCAAAACAACTTTAATCGTACTGATTGCCATCCCGATGGCATTCACGTCCACAATCGCGCCCAAAGCCAACTTGCAAATCAACGGCGTCATGAAAATGCATCCAATTGTCGTCGCCGTCGTCATCAACACGGACAACGCCACGTCCCCTTTGGCAATGTACGCGCACAAATTCGACGCTTGACCGCCGTTAATGCTCCCAACCAAAATCAAACCGGCTAACAACGGTCCGGATAAGCCGATGGCGTTTCCGATGAAAAACGCCAACGCCGGCATGACCGCGTAGCAATACAAGAACCCGAGACCAATGACGTCTGGTTTCTTAAACACTCTGAGAAAGTCGTCGACTGTCAACGTGATTCCCATGGAAAACATCAACAACGCCAAACAAAAGGTAATCGTCGGCGTGG
>MDTC01159383.1_pt1 | contig 11944 bp, 8 predicted proteins | sample 811181 | NCBI WGS metagenome assembly MDTC01 (sample SAMN05326644, study PRJNA326480) | marine metagenome | isolation source: seawater | place: Pacific Ocean: North | collected 2011
AACCCCACATCTCCCCAAGGTTTCCCAAGGGGATTCGGTTTGTTCTGCTCCGTTTTCGTTCGCCACTAATCACGGAATCTCTTTGATTTCTTTTCCTCCGCCTACTAAGATGCTTCAATTCGGCGGGTTCCCTTTCCCATTTTTGGGAATGACGACTAAGCGTCAGGAGGTCCCATTAGGCAACCCACGGATCCAAGGCATTCATGCGCCTCCCCGTGGCTTATCGCAGCTTGTCACGACCCTCATCAGCTCTCGAGCCGAGCCATCCCCCAGTCAGGTTGTAGCATCAATTTATGATTATTAATTTCCACACTCACATCTGTGTGAGTCCTCTGGTGTCCAGAAACGTCGATTACGGTTTCTCTGACCACCCCGTCACCCCCGCAGGGCGGGACGGTCTCCACCTCTTCCCCACGATAGTCAAGGCTACCGGGGTGCACTTTCGAGCATCCCGCCGACCAACCTCCCATATATGAATGGTTCGGGATGACACCGTTCAGAAAATGAGTGACTGCGTAACAAAAAAAGGGTAAAATACAGCATTGATATGATGGTAAATTTTAGTCAAACTGTAGGGCGCAACCTGCGTAGATTCCGTAGAATTACTGATTCAGTGGGGGAAATGTCTCTGGCACGCATCAATAATGCTGCTGCAGAATCAAATTCATCAAGCGCAATTAGTGAGACTGCTTTTCCATTCAGTGCTGCAGCATCTTCTGGGGATAACGATATCGCGGCATCCCAAATTCGTTCAGCAACACCGTGCCTACCACAAGTTGCCAGGCATGTTGCCAAATTGTACAATATCGTTGGATTTCGCTTATCTTGTTGTGCGGCTTGACGCAGTGCAAGAACTGCTGCTTCGAAGTGTGGTTCTTCGGCAGGAGTCGCAGTCGGGTGATCTGCATGTATTTCAATCGCCAACTGGAGCAAAGATAATCCAAAATCGTTCAAGGCTGCTGGGTCCCCTGGCAGTGCAGTACAGATTTCTCTGAAGAGATCTGCTGCAGATTCCCAGTTGCCTTCTGTGAGCGCTTCAAATGCTGCAATTGAGGTGCTTGCAATTTGGACATCGCCACTATCATCAATCGGCAATGCTCTTGCAGGAAGCAATTCAGGTTCACCATCTCCAATAACCACTGGGTCGAATTGTACTGTTTGGTCAGCAGGGTCGACTAGTTCATCAAAATTGACTACAACCTCAGACACTTGCAATTCATCACCGAAGTCGTGGAATACTACATCTTGCTCAACAGAATAAACGTGTTCAGTATCAAAGTTAGACGCGTTAATCTGATACGCATTCTCGACTAATTCTGGCGAGTCCGAAAGCTGTTCATCATCTTGAATGATTGGCCGTGCCTTTAACACAACCATTTCAGAATCATCGTGAACTTGATCTGGGATGTCCGTGGTTTCCAAAATGATGGGTTTCGCCTCCATAATAGTCGGTATATCCTCTACATTTTCGGACGCTGCTTCTACTTGTACAGGGGCATTTTCAATCACATCTTCAATAATTGGGGGCGCGCCATTAGTACTGTTTTCAGTCACCTCTATCGGTGAGGAAGAATCTACAGGGATGCTAGCAGGTGCACCTACTCCAAATGGTAAATTCGAAGTGAATTTCCCACGTGCACCTAGTTGAAATGGTAGGGTGCCACTTTGCACATCTTGTACACCACCAGGTAATTCCATATCCATTCCATCGATACCATCGAGAGCATCATCTAAAGCATCTTCACCTGGCAACGGGCCAGAATATCGAGAAGAGGATGTGTCATCAACTTCTTCTGGTGCCGGTTCAGAAAATCGACTTCCGCAAGAGGGGCAAGTTTCACTCCCGCCAAAGAGTAAACCGCAAGCACCACACTCCTGCATGGTACTGTTGGTAGCGTAGACTGTTTTGATGCTGCCGACGTGACGTGTAGCAAAATGGCATCAAGAACTATACAATGTACCGTGGAATATAATCATAGAAATAGATGCCAAAGTGCAGGTAATGAGCATTACTGGGACTCCAATACGCATCCACTCACCTGCAGTAATTGGTTGTGGCCCGCGCTCACTAATTGCAATAGTAACTACGTTTGCACTCGAGCCTATTGGTGTGGCATTCCCACCAAATCCAGCACCCAAAGCCAGAGCCCAGAAAAGAGGTGCAATATCGATAGTTGGATCGGCTTCCCCAATGGCTATGATGACTGGAATCATCGCTGCCGTAAATGGAATATTGTCTACAATCGCACTGGCAATAGCAGAGACCCAAATAATTGCCACAGCTAAGACTACATGGTTGGAGCCAAAGTTATCGAAAATCCACGTTGCCAAATCATTCAGATAACCGACATTGTCCATAGCACCAACGAGAATGAAAAGGGCAGCAAAGAACATCAAGGCCGCCCACTCAACCTTCTCACTGACTGTATGCATCAATCCATGTCGCAATTCAGTATCCTCTGGCCTTGCTGCAATAAGCGCAATACCTGCACCTGCCAAAGCCAATGCATGGATATGGATGCCTAGATGAAGTAACTCTGTAAGAGTGAACATCAAAATTGTGGCACCTAAGATGATTGAAGTTATAATGAGCAACTTGCGATCTTCAATCTCATCATACTCATTTTGTTCCATCAGTGTTTCAACACGTGCAGGGACTGATTCAGTCCAGTCTCGATAATACCAACGCATGTATGCTAATGTTGCAGCCCATGCCAGGAAACTGATGAATCCTAGTCTGAAGAGGAATCCTATGAACCCGAATAACGAGGCTATTTCTGGGATGCCTGCAGCCGTGCTTGCAATCATCACATTGGGCGGATCGCCCACCATTGATGCCACTCCACCTGTATTAGAAAGGATGGCTTCAGCAATCAATAATGGAATCGGATTTATCTCCAGCCGATTACAGATTTTCATAGTCACTGGAGCAATGATAATCACAGCAGTAACGTTGTCGATAATAAGAGAAAGTAGGGGTGTCAACGTCCCTAAGAAAACAAGCAATTTCCAAGGATCTCCTTCTGACATTTTAGCAGCTTTGATAGCAACGAATTCAAAGAACCCTGAAATCTCCAGTAGAGCAGCGAAAATCATCATGCCGAGAAGTAATCCAATAACATCAAAGTGAATCCAACTCAACATCAATGATTCCAATGAATCCTTACAAATGGTCCCATCACCTGATGAGTTTACAAAATTGGCAATGAGGTGACCGAATTTTTGGCCATCAACTCCGCCTTTCACCTCTTTGCAGAGGCTGAACACATTCATTGAAATGCCGAGGAATAGAATGCATACACAGCCAAACCAAGCAGCAATCGTTCGATGAATCTTCTCAGACAATATTAGCCCAAAGGACGCTACGAAGACCAATAACACCCAAACTCGAGGTTCCATAACAAACCGAACAATAATTGGCACTTGAATATGTCTTATGCGTAAATACCTAAATTGGATATTTATTCTTCTTCAATTTCTTGGACTGTCACACCAACAATCGATTCAGTTGACTCTGGGATGAGTGTTCCCGCAACATCATCCTCAACAGCATTTTCCAAAGTATCTGATTTGCGAGATGCGTCTTGAATCTCTTCTTGCTTGAACTCACTCTCACTAAGTGCTTTGTCAAGGCGAACCAGAACATCATTGGCGACCGACGATGATATTGCGCCAGTTCGTTCGGCATCATGCAGTGCTTGTATCTGCGCTGAAAGGAGGTCTCGACGCGCCCTTTCAACACGAGCAGAATGCACCACATTTGCTTCAGAAAGTTCGCGGATTTTCGCCTCACTTTCTTTGACTCTAGTGCGATAAGGTTCTGCAAGTGTTGTTTGATCTCCATCACTAATCAGACCCTGAGTATTCAGGGCACTCAGACGACGTAGGGCTGCCCGACTGCCGATTACCTCTGCGAGGGCCACTTCGTACCTCAACTCCGCATCTGCGGGTGAGCCACTAATGCCAAGTCTCTGTAGCATTGGGCGAATGGTCAAGCCTTGAACAACTAGAGAAAACAACACTACACTGAATGCAATAATTAGCATATCATCATAAATCGGTGCGAGTGTTGATGCCATTGTTTCAGTACCTGAGATTGTTTCCCCCATGTATGAGAACTCAGGAGGGTGAGCTACAACGTGAGAAATAAGTAGAAGCAAGGCTAGGGGAATACTTCCTCTGAGACCACCCCACCAAAGAGCGACTTGCCAACGAGTAGATACCGGATTTGGATTTTTGATATTGGCAATTGTAGTCAATGGGAAAACCGCTAACCGTGCTAAAAGTGCTGCTCCAATACCAACTGCGGATAGGTACAATACATGTGAATCCCATGAAAAAACTGCTTGCAATTCGTAACCAATCAGAAGGAAAAGTACGCTATTCACTAGGAATGCCAAGACTTCCCAGAAGTGATGCATACCGATACGTGCCGTAGGGGTCATCCCTTCTTTGACACCATGATTGCCAACCAGAAGGCCTGCAACTACTACACTGATAACGCCACTTCCATGCATGATTTCTGCCAAAAGGAAGGCTCCAAATGCCAGAGCGAGTGTGATTGCAATCTCAACAAGGTGATCGTCAGATTGGAGTAATAACCAATTTGCAAAAAGTCCACACAACAAACCAGCAATTGCACCAACGAAAACAACCACTAAGAATTCACTAAGCCCTGCAGTGAAAATCGACATCAAAGCAACATCAACACCTGATACTACTGCAAGTGTCGTAGCGAGTAATATATTGAATAAAACAACAGCAGTCCCATCATTAAACAATGATTCACCCTCTATCAAAACTGATAATCGCTTTGGTGCCCCTAGTGTTTTGACCAAAGCAAGAACACTGACTGGATCAGTAGCGGCCAATATCGAACCTACCAACAGGCCATAGAGAAAACCGTGTTCAGAATCTGCCCAAACGAGTTTCCAGCAAATGAAACCAATTACCACAGTATTCATTAGAACACCTGGAATTGCTAACAATGTAATGGGACGCCAATTTTGTTTTAGTTTCTTAATGTGCATCGCGCTTGCACCTTCAAACAACAGCGGTGGAAGTAGAATAAAGAAAATTGTTTCAGCCGTGAGGAGGCCTGTTAGTTCGATGTCCTCAGGCATCCAATATTCCCCTAACCAGCCTACAACTAAACCAACTATCACCAACGCAATTGTATACGGAAGTTTGACCCAACGAATTGCAATGGCAACCAGAAGGGCAAGGATCAATGCACCCAAAATACTCTGAAACCAAGAGGGAGGTATCGCTGACATGAAAGATGGGGGGGCAAGACGATTCTTATCCATTCGTACGAATTACTTCCGCCAATAAATGGCCACATTCCCTCTTGCATCGACCAATGTAGCACGCACATTTTCAGCAATTTCTTGGAAAACTTCCTTCCTATCATCTCGCTCATCAACTAGGCCTTTGTTTAATTTGACTTTGACCACTTTTCGCTTCACCAACTGGGCATCGAGTTCCTGATACATGGCTTCTGACAAACCTGAGCGCCCAATTCTTAGTGTGACCTTGAAATTACGATCATGTGCCATTTTACGGATGTGGAGTGGAACGTCACTCATTCTCTCACCTCATGCTTGAAATTAGGCCCACGTTTCACTATTTTCCCACAATTCAAACAAGTGGTATATCTGCATCCATTCCTAATTCTAACGCGTGCTGTGACTCCAGGTCGAAGCAGGTTGTGACAACTACGACACATCCACACACGTATGCGTGGAGGCAGTCCAATTCGGTGCCTTTTTCCTATTTCCCAAACCTGTTTGGAAGCAGAAAAAACTGTGCCTGTTGAATGATTCCACGGTTCGTTGAGGACTTCAGAAAGTCTATCTGACGCCTCAAAAGCACGCTTGCGGCGCAATGCCGCACCTCTTGGCCGGCCTCGCTTTCCACGTCCCATTGGAAATCCCCTACAATACTGCGACGATTTCATCGCCAACTGCGTCGATATCTTGGTCACCATTTACGGCGACAAAAATATCACGCTCCCTATACCACTCAGCGAGAGGGGCTGTTTGTGCATGGTAGGCTTCGAGTCTATTACGAACTGTTTCCTCGTTATCGTCAGCCCTACGCTTCATCTCAGTACTAGCACAATCATCGCAAACGCCCGGCACTTTGGTTGGATTGAATGTATCATGGTATACTGATCCGCAACTTCCACATGTAAATCGACCACATATGCGCTCGACGATTCGACTATCTGGGACCTCGATGGCAATTACGACCGATACATCTGCTATGTCTGACAATGCTTCTGCTTGTGGTATAGTTCTCGGAAAGCCGTCAAACAGCACTCCTTGTACAGCATCTGGTTCTTTCAGACGCTCTCTAATCAAACCAATAATTACTCCATCAGGGACCAATTGACCAGCATCCATGTAACTCTTAGCTTCCATTCCAAGAGATGTGCCTGCTGATAGTGCTGCACGCAACATATCTCCAGTAGAGACCTGAGGTTTACCTGTCATCGAAACGATGCGCCCGGCTTGTGTCCCTTTACCTGCACCCGGTGGACCGAACAAAACTATGGATGATGCCATGTAACGCCGAATCGTATGCTCTTATTGAACTGAACGGATTCGAATAAGCCTCAATCATTGTCGCCCTGTTCTGCGTAGATACTCATTCCCGTAGTGCTTCCAGTGTTCAAGCGTCCAACCATCTGGCAATCCTTCTGGTGGTAACGGTGGATCGATTGCTGCAGGTGCGGGAGGCAATCCCGGTGGCAATTGAGCCGGGGCAGGGGGCAACCCCATTGGAACCATCCCTGGCAAATCAGGGAGGGCGAGAGAGGGTTTACTTTGAGCAAGAGCAGCAGCAATTTCTGCTTCCGATACTGCACCTGAAGTCTGGTCATCAACTGAACCACCAACATCTAGGGCTGCAGTTCTTCGCTCAGCTTGAGCACCCAATATCTCTCCAGATGACATATAGGAATCGACCATTGACATTGGATCAGTGCGGCGTAATCTCAGTATTACTAACCCCAAAAGTGCGGCAATGAATATCACAACGATTGCTATTGTCCATGCAGGCAATCCAAGTGCATCAAGAATACCAGCAATACCATCTTTCTGCCCATCACCTGTAACCATTACTTCCAATTCAGCAGGAGTTGAACCGGATGAAATTTGTTCACCACTAAGAGATGTTCCTGTTGCATTGAAAGTAATTGACTGAAGCCCTCTTAGGTTATCACTCCTAATTGTCACAGGGACCACTCTACTCTCGCCAATAGATAAACCGGTGATTGAAGTATCTGCCAAATCAACTACTAAACCTTCAGGCGCAATATGGGTGAGAATGACATCGCATGCAATATTCCCAGAATTAGTCACAGTTAGATTGACTTCAGAATCCGCGCCTTGGGCGATTTCAACACGTGTGCTTGTATCGAGCGAGACCCACAAACTTGGTTCAACAACGACTCCCAATTCTACAACCCGCTGAAGTTGTTTACCTCCATCCATTGTTTGTGCATCGATAATCAGTGTTAGCGTACCACCGGGGCCCGGTGGTGTCCCAGAAGCGACGCTAAGTGAAAGGCGAACGGATGTTTCACCCCCTTTCACAATACCTGCGGCCGCAGTGGAGGCGAAACCAACAGACCAACCATCAGGAAGTGTGCCAAATGACCACGTTAGAAGGAGGTCGACGTTGCCTGAATTAATTACGTCGATTTCAGCGTATCCATAATCTCCAATCGTAACCGATATTGAATTTGATTCGGGAACTGATATTGATAGATCAGCAATTTCTTGAACAACCAAGCGTGTTCTATTCAGAACCCCTTCAGAATCACTTATTTCAGTCATGAAGTCAATTCGATTTACCTCGCCGTCGTCTGCATTACTGGGCACACTCACATCCACAACAATACTCAGTGAAGTACCAGGTTGTAGAGTGAAATCGAGAACTCGATCCTCTGTCAAAAGACCCGCAGTCAACTCGAGATTCCACTGCGGCAGAGATGGAGTCGCCCTCACCGTGAAATCGATCTCAATATTCCCTCGGTTCTGAACCACCAAGGTATGAATGAGTGTTTGGCTATTTTCTACAGAAACGTCGTCAATAAAGCCGGCTGGACCCAATGGATTTGAATTTTGGTCGTACAAATCAACTTGGAAATCCTTGCTCTCAGCGACTTCAACGATAGTCGATTCAGTCGTGGATTTTGTAGGGTCAACAAGACTAGATGTTTCGCATGAAATAGATTCGGTCGTACCTGCTGCAGGGAGTCCATCAACTATTGATGGGATTCGAACCCGAATTGATACTGGGACGAATTGCAAACGTGCTAGTGGTTCTAGTGTAAGCGTAGAGGAATTCCCATTACCAATTTCTATTGTCCAACGATTCGGAGTATCACAAGAAATCTGGTATGTGGTTTGACCATTTCCTGTATTCAAAACAGAGAGGGAAAAAGATGCATATTCGCCAGGCTTTGCGCTTAGATCATTGGTACCAGCCAATACCGTCTCAAGACCCTCTACTCGAAGTACTTCTACCTCAAGGCGAATTGTATGAGACACTGTAGGGTTCATCCTGTAATAGGCAATCACGTCGACGACATATGTACCTGGGAGGGCATACCTTGCACCGTTAAATGCGTCAAGGTCTGCATCAAGATCACGCAATGTGACAGTCACCTCTGTACTTTCACTAGAGCCCCCTGCTTCAGACAGAGTAAACGGGCCTTGGCTTGAGGTCACTTTTTCCCACTCATCTTGAGGAGGAGAAAGAGTCCCATCTGGATTTTTCAGTTGAACAGGTGTAACAACCAATACCACTTGCTCCTGTGATGTTCCCTCATTGGCCAGAGTAAGATCCCATGACACCTCAGTACCTGTAGATGGGTCCAATTGCAATTTACGTGCAGACTCTATGTCATCGGATTCCACTGGCACAGAACCATCTGGTAAATGTGGAGTGACCCTTACCCCAATCGCTGTCACATTCAAATCAAGAGTGGCAACGTTGTTGTTTGTGCCATCAGATTCATCGTTCATCTCAGTCACATTATTCGTTGTATCAATAGAGAGGCGTATTGTATGTACACCGGTACTTGTAAATCGTTTCTGGAAAGAAAATGAATCAGATGCACCGCCTTGCAGGGCATCCCGTGTACCTGACCACAATACCTCGTTGTCTGTGATATCTTCAACAACCACTTCGTATGCGCCAGTGGTTGCTGGTGCTTGGTTAATCCAAGCCATTCGCAACAAGACGTAATCATTCTCCAAAGGAGTTACTTGGCTGGCCCAAATTGAACCATCAAATACTGCTAAGTCGCTGATTGGATTTTCATTTCCTACGGCAGATATGACTAGCGCATACCCTTGTTGTGAACCCCCAGAGTGGCCCACTGTAATGGTCCAGTCTCCAGTAGAACCAGAAGAAAGCCGCACTCGTTCAACATTGTTCAACGAGTCTTTAGTGCCACCAGATGTCGAGAAACCGTTTGCAAAATTATTGCCTTTGTAAGAAACACCATCTGGCGAGATAACAGTGAGATCTAAGTCGTTAACAAGTCTAGATGCAGATTGAGTTGCGGATGAGGAACCCTCAACATCATTCCACACAAGAGTAACATCTATTCCATACGAGCCGTCAATTGCATAATTGTAAGAATATGAAAGTCCGGGAGAAAGGGATTGAGATGTGTCGAAGAATATATTCTTCGCAATAACACCATTGTGTGGATAGAGGCTTTCCTCTAGATCTAATTGACCCCAGCCCTCATCCATGTTAGGGATATTCGCAGCCCCTAAATCACGTGCTCCGTTAATCAGAATGGCCTTGATTAGAGCGCTATCAGGATTTGATATCGCCATTTCAGTGCGCAAAAATTGTCGTGCAAGTAACGCTGCACCGCCGACGACTGGTGTTGCAGAACTGGTGCCGTCTGCTGAAACATACAGTGGAGTTGTTGTCCCCGAATGACGTGCGCTGGAACAGGACCAGCCCACAGGATTCTGTGCCTCTTCTGCACGGGAACTACATATCTGGACCCCTGGTGCTACAATGTCGGGTTTGATACGACCATCAGCTGTTGGACCAATACTTGAGAAAGATGCAATCTGCCCAACAGATGCAGTTCCCGGACGACCAGTTGTTGATGCCCCCACAGTCAGGACGTTCTTCGCAGTTGCAGGTGGAGCAATTGATTGAGAGCCTTGGCTCCCCTCATTCCCTGCAGCAAACAGCACAAGGAAGTCGTCGTAATCATTGAGGAATGAATCGGCAGAACGCGAATCTGAAGTATATTGCCCCCATGAGGATTGAGCACCCCATGAATTGGACTGAACATGTGCATTCTTCTGGCGTGAATCTCTAAACATATCATACAATGAACCCCAACGGGCTAAGTTCCCAGACGGGTCATGCTCGAGTTGGTAAAAGTGGAATGTGGAACCGGGGGCAACTCCCTGAGTTGATGAATCGCCACTACCATCACCAAACATTGTTCCTGCAACATGTGTTCCGTGTCCAGAATTTGCATCAGCTGCAGAATTATCAGGTCCGAAAGTATGGTAGACGCCACGGATCCGACCGTTGAAGTCTCCGTGATCTTGGTCTAAGCCAGAATCAGATAATGCACCAACTTCACCAGTTCCATCTAGGCCCCCGTTGTGATTGTTAATTGTCGCATCAATAGTCGAAATACTACGAGCGTAATTATTCAAGAAACCGATTTCATCGTGAGATTCGACAAAAAGTATTCGATGATCTCTGGCTAGAGATGGCAGCCAAGCAGCATCCAAACCCACTACTTGGCACAAATAAAAATCACAATGCACATATTCTGCGTCAGCCAGATACAAATGTTCACCCATTTGTGTGGTATCGACATCCTGCGCCAATGTCAAATCCAAATCAACTAACCCGGTAGCGTCATGGAGGTCTGCGTCTAGACGCCAAGCAGGTTGCTGAGCACCAACCCATCGGACGCGGTCATCATTAGCCAATTCAACGATTGAATTACTCCTTGCCTGAACAGAATTAGCCAAACGTAAAACCCACGCATCTTCAGGTAAAGTGTCAACTATTTCTGCACCAATACCTTCTGCCAAAGATTCTGCAAGAACGCCATCATTGTAGAAAAGTTGCATTATCAAATAGCCAGTCGCAAAGGGATCATCAGCTGCTTGAAGATGAACTGGTATGGCCGATTGTTCATCAAGCGGGTCGAATAAACCAGTCTGCACCCATAACTTACCAGAACCAGACGAAATTTCAACAGAAGGCCCCGGAGAACCTACTGATTCATACCAATTGTCTGCTGCTTCTGCTGCAGTCCAAAGTGGTTCATTAACCGCAGACTGCGCCGATGTACCAGACATGTTCGACCATGGCATTGTGACCATCAAAGCGATGAGGATGAACGGGGCAAGCCGATGACGCATGGGACTTAACGAACCACAGCCCCCTTTTGATAGTTGACGCCCTACGGGCGTCGAAATCATCAGATAACTTCGGTAATCGTCATGCTTGCAAACATAGGGGTGATTGTCATCGAAATTTCTTCACCATTCTCAAATCCAGCACCGACATCCTCGACGTAAATTGAAAACTCCCAAGTCCCTATTCCCCCGTCATGTTCGTTGAAATAAGCCAGCATTGAATCTACTTCGTCAGAGTTTAGCATCAGCTGAGCACCATCTAGTTGATAACCCTCTAATCCACGCTCGACGAGCAAATCTACAGGGATTTCGCTACAGTCATCGACAGAGCCCCCACTTGTCGAATTCTGACTATCATACATGATGGGGGCGCCTGATAAACTCACATCTAATTGATCACAGAAGGGATCGGGATCACTTTCATCATAATCGAAGGTGATGAATATCGCAAATAATACGGCGTCTGAGATTGACTCTTGATCAAAGGACCAGGTGACAACTTGACCACCTGC
>MDTC01209990.1_pt1 | contig 11944 bp, 7 predicted proteins | sample 811181 | NCBI WGS metagenome assembly MDTC01 (sample SAMN05326644, study PRJNA326480) | marine metagenome | isolation source: seawater | place: Pacific Ocean: North | collected 2011
AAGATATTTTAGAGTCATAATTATTTTCATGAATAATTACATTGCTTTCAAAAGATTTTTTATCTATTTTAGAATAAGTCATATGAAGAAATTGTAGTATTAATGTTGTCTTACGAAGATCTCTACTACAACCTTCAAAAATGTACTTTAACGTTTCATTCGTACATTTAAGTTTTTCATTTTTTTTTATTTTTTGAAGGTACGGATAGGTAAATTTAAAACTAAGTGGATTAAATTGAATATAAATACACTTGCGAAGAATGCAAGATGAGATTTGTTCTATTTTATTACACAAAAAAAAGAATATTGTATTGCATTTATCTGTAGAACAATTTGATAAAGCATGTATAAACATCTTTTGTTCTGAAAATGTAAATGAATCAACTTCATCAACTAATATATATTTGAATGGATGATCAGATGATCTATTAATAAAATGATGCATTTTCTTTAAAATGACGTTTTGTGAATAAGATTTAGTTTTTGTATCAAATGTAAATACCGAATTTTTTGGAAATTTTAAAAATAATGCACGAACGGCGGATGATTTTCCTGTTCCGGGTGGACCATGAAGAATAAGATGTTTTTTTTGAGAACCATAGAGTTGAACACTTTCAAAACTTATTTTATTCCCACATACATCTTCTATATTTTTGGGACGATATTTCTCAGTCCATGGTAACATTGTTAATCTTATTTTTTTATTACAATTATTTGTTTATATTAAAGAATAATTAATTCAATTGAAAAATTCTATTTACAACATTTGTATGATTTTCTATGATGTTCGGATACACCATGTAGTTTTATTCCATCTAAATGTTTTTTAGTACCATAACCCATATTGTTTAATAAATCGTATTTTTCATCGAGACTTGGGTATTTATCACATAATTCTATTATATGATTGTCATGAGCTACTTTTGCAAGTATACTTGCTGCACCAATTGAAATATAATTGGCATCCCCATGTGGCACACAAGTGTATGGCGACCATTCATCTGTTTTTGAACAAAAATATGGTTTGAACTGTGTACCATCTACCAATATATGATTATATTCATGTGTCAAATTATCAAGAGCACGATGCATTGCTGTGAAAGTAGCTTGAAGAATATTTTGAGAGTCAATCTCAATTGGTTCTGCAAAACCTGTGGCGTAATCAATCGCATTCTCTTCAATAAATTCTTTTAAAAGTAATCGTCTTTTGTGAGGTATTTTTTTACTGTCCCATGTTTTATACGAGTGACAACGTATATCTTTTAACTCTTCATAAAAATCAGTAAGATCCCTATTGTTCCATATAACAACTCCTGCATACACTCTTCCTATAAGAGACCCCCTACCCGCCTCGTCAACTCCAACCTCTAAAAGATTTTGTGTATGAAATACATCCATACTAATTATCATCTATTTTGATTTAATAAACATTAACTGTTGTCAACTTCAAGTTGACGCGGATATTAAAATGAACTTGAAGTTGAAGTGAACTTGAAGTTGACACCGAGGTGATCATTTGTGTTGAAGTTTAAAGTGTTTTTTTGTATATATTCAGTGAATTATATCGAATTCCGAATTTGGTTTTAAATAAGTTACATATTTAAGTTCCAAGTTGAAGTTTTTTATTTTCTACGAGACTATTAATCAATGCCTAATAACATGTTGGTGGCGGAGAACATGCTTGTTACAAAAATACAAGTTCATTGGAGAAAATATGTTTCTAATAAATTGAACGAGTATTTTCATATTATTTTATACACATTTGCATTGCATTTGGATAACCTTAAAATATATTCACAACAATTCTATGATTTAAATAAAAGATTTGCTATCCGTTTAAAAAATAAGGAAACTGTTACTAAAGAAAATTTAAGGGAAGATATAGAATTGATAATTTCTTTACAAAATACTTATGGGTGTAATTCATATATTGACAAGTATTTTGTAGAAAAGTTAAAAAATACTAAATTAAGACATTTCCATTATAAAAAAGAATTGTTACATAGAAGCTTTATTTTTGTTGAATATTTCGATAGCGACGGAAAAAACTCCGTGAATGATTTTAGTGCAATATATAATACAACTCAACTCAAAGATTTCATTTATTCTAATGAATGTTTGGAAATAAATGCATTTGGAATATTAGGAAAAGGATACTTTATAGAAGATTCATATAAAGTACTTATTAATTCCCCTTATACCTGGTATAAAAAAGATAAATTATTAAAATATGTTGAAAAACAAAATGATAATAAAAATTTCCTTGAAAATTGGTTAAAATATAAATTATGTTTCTATAATTTATTATGTGATACGTCTGTTACATTGTTAGATAAAATAAATACTAATTTGGAGTCATTTTTAGCTGATAAGAAAAAAATGGTTCCAGTTTTAGTAAAAGATTTCCTAAGTTCTACACCATACACACAATATAATATTTTATCATTGATGTTTTTGGGTGATGATAAATGTGAATTTATGGGAATGCTCTTATTTTCACTTATTGAAAGAGAAAGTTCAATGAAAAGTATAACCGAAATTATATATAATCATTTACCTTTGCAAACTCGAAAAATATTAGATGAACGAGAATCTAGACCAACGAAACAAATTGACTCATTAATGCCTTCCGAAATTGATTACGAACCACGTATATGTGCATTAGATGTAGCAGACTCTGTAAAAAAGAAAGCAATCGAAAAATATAGAGAAATACAAAATAAACAAGGAGATATAAGTAAACCACAACAATATCTTGACAAATTATTAGAAATACCTTTTGGAGTATTCAGAGAAGAATCATGTATCGTACAACTGCAAACATTTATAGTAAAAACAAAACGATTCTCTGAAGAATACGATTCTGAAAAAATATTCAAACCAAAATCTTGGTTCGAATTAGAAAATTTTTTCAGTGTTGAAAATGAATTCAATATTTTAGTTCATTATAGCAAAGATAATATAATCCCTCTGATTCGTGCTTTTAAAAAAAATTTAAACATCAAATCTTTAGAATTTCAAAAAAATGGTAAAAAACATGTAGTGCAAGTGACAAAAAAATCGATTGATGCAATATGTTCTGACATGGAATATTATATATTACAATCATCATCCAAAATCAAAGAATGTTTGTCAAATTTAATAAAAAATCTACTTAGACATACACCATACAACAATATCTTAGAAGAATGGCATCACGTTAGAAGACTCGTACGTGATGATCAAAAAAGAATTCGTAATATATTAGATGAAGCAATATACGGACAAGATAGAGCGAAACGTTGCATCGAGCAAATAATCGGACAATGGATGACCGGAAATAAAAAAGGATATTGTTTCGGGTTCGAAGGACCACCTGGCACAGGAAAAACATCAATCGCCAAAGAAGGTATATGTAAAATACTTCAAGATACTGATGGTAGTTATAGACCCTTCAGTTTTATAGCATTAGGGGGATCTTCTCACGGATCTTTATTAGAAGGACATGGATATACCTATTCTGGAGGTACATGGGGACAAATTGTAAATATATTAGTTAATTCAAAATGTATGAATCCAATAATATTTATAGATGAATTGGACAAAGTTAGTAAAACGGAACACGGTAAAGAAATAATAGGTATTCTAATACATTTAACAGACCCTTCGCAAAATGATACCTTTAGTGACCGTTACTTCGCAGATATACCTCTTGACCTTTCAAAAGCAATATTTATATTCACATACAATGATATCTACAATATAGACCCTATATTGAGAGAAAGAATACATCGTATTCAATTTACACACTTTAGACATGAAGAAAAATGTGTAATATGTAACGAATATATATTACCAAAATTATATCAAACAGTTGGACTATCGAAAGAGGATGTTATCTTAAATGATGATGTATTATTGTATATCATAAAGAATTACACATTTGAAGCAGGACTTAGAAGAATATCACAATTATTATTAGAAATATTACGTGAAATTAATTTACAATTTTTAAATAATGAAAAACAAAGACCTCTAACATTGAGTTGTGAAGATATTAAAGACGACCTATTAAAACAATATACATTCGTTCAATACACAAAATTATTAGATGAACCAAGAATAGGTTCAATTAATGGATTATTCGCAACATCTGTAGGTATGGGTGGAATAACTCGTATAGAAATTCAACAATATTCAGAATTATCGGGTAAGGATACAAAATTTGAAATAACAGGTCATTTAGGTAAAGTGATGACAGAAAGTATATCCGTTGCGAAAACAGTTGTTTATAATATATTATCTGAAAAAACAAGAAAAGACATTGCTATTAAAACAAAAGAGCTCGACTATCATATTCATTGTTGTGAAGGTGCCGTTCCAAAAGATGGACCATCTGCAGGAACAGCAATATCAGTTGCCATGCTTTCTTGTATATTGAAAGTCCCAATATCTAATAAAATTGCAATTACTGGTGAAATAGATATCCATGGTTATATGCATGCAATAGGTGGATTACCAGACAAAGTGTGGGGGGCACAATTAGCTGGAATTGAATATGTATTTTGTCCAAAAGAGAACGAAGAAGATATGAATAGAATATTAGATAAAGTTTGGTATACAGGAACTACGAAAATTATACTAGCAAATCATATTTGTGATGAAGAACTAATGAACAAAGTCTTTACAAAGAATATTAAAAACAAATTAATAAAAAAATAGGATGTTAATGAGCTCTAATGTAACTCATGTTTTATCCATAGATGTTGGTGTCAAAAACCTAACATATTCATATATTAGTTTATACTCTGAAAAGGAATTTTATATTAATAAATGGGAAATAATTGATGTTTTATCTTTTGGTCAATCCGAAATTAAACAATTATGTAACAATTATAACAAAATGACTAAGAATCAACTTAAAGAAGCTATATTGAAAGAACAAATAATTAAAGATGTTACAACTACTGAATTTAAAAAATTAAAAAAGGACGATTACAAAGATATTATAAAAAAATATCTAAAAGAAAAAGGATTAAAAACAAGGAAAAAAGATGCAAACTTATCAATTGATGATCTTGGTATCAAGGTTATTGAAATGTTAGACAAAAAATTTGATAAAATCATAGAAACAATAGACTATGTACTTATAGAAAATCAACCTTGTATGAAAAATCCTAAGATGAAATCATTACAAATGATTATTATGACTTATTTTTTATTGAAAAAAATACAATTAAAAAAGAATACAATTGTAAAATGTATACCTGCAAATCTTAAAATGAAATATTGTATTTTACGTAATTATATAGATAGTAAACCAAAAAATTACAATGACACGAAAAAAATGTCATGTTTTGTTGTAGGCAAATTGCTTGAGAATATGTCAGATTTACCAAATAAAGAATTAAGAGAAAAAACTATTTATAATATTGAGAATATATGGAAAAAAAGCCAAAAAAAAGATGATCTAAGTGATGTTGTTTTACAAATGTTAGGTTTTTTTTATAAAAAAAAATAAAATTTACGTTTAAACGCAAATCAATAATTTGTTATCACATGTCATATGAGCGGTCTAGAAGAAATAGATTTTACCCCAACAACTAAAATAGAAAAAATAGAAACCTCACAACCAACAAACCCTATAAATTTAGATGATACTAATACACCCAATTCCGTTAATATTCCAAAATCTAGTTCAAATGCAATGTTGCAAGATTTAGATCTATTGATGGATCCTGAAAAATCAAGACCCAACTCTCCTAGAGAATTGAAAAATAACGACACACAACACCCCCCACCACAACAACCACCACGACCACCACAAATAAAAACCTTTGAAGATGTAAGTGGTTTCAGAAAAACACCATTTAAAATACCATCTAGAACATTTAAAAAACCGGATAATCTTGAAGTTAAAAAAGAACCCGTCGTTTTAGAAGAATTAAAAGAATTCGATTCATTTGAAATGAATATAGAAAATGTAAATGTACCAAAATTAGAAGAAAAAATAAATATTAACACCGAACCTCCAAAAGATACTCCTGTTTTTTTTAATAATCAAAAAAGTATATCAGAAGATACTGGACTTGAGAAACAAGATTTATTGTTTAAATTGAAACGATTTGAGATGAGAGGTATCCCTTTATCAAGAAAATTTAGTCTTAATTCAAGTGTTGATGATATGAGAGAAGAATTTTTACGTATTAAAGCCCAACGAGATATTGAAAATAGTGTACGTTTCCAAAGAAAAACAATGATGGCAATGGTCTCGGGTTTAGAGTTTTTGAATTCTAAATTTGACCCATTTGATGTTAAATTAGATGGTTGGTCTGAAAATATACATGAAAGTATTAATGATTACGACGAAGTATTTGAAGAACTTCATGATAAATACAAAACTAAAGCAAAGATTGCACCTGAATTGAAATTGTTAATGATGTTGGGTGGAAGTGCTGTCATGTTCCATATGACAAATTCACTATTTAAAAATTCAATGCCGGGCATGGAAGATATACTAAAACAAAACCCCGACCTTATGAAACAATTTGCATCCGCTGCTGTAAACAGTGCTGCACCTGACGATACTGGTTTTCAAAACGTTATGGGTGACATGATTAACGAGCATACGAATGCAAGAATGGCACATCGTCCAGTACCAAATCATCCATCAGAAGTAAATATTAATAAAGAACCTACTATGAAGGGTCCAAGTGATAGTGATGTAGATCGTATCTTGGATCAAATACAAAATTTTAGAGATGTAGAAGTAGGCAACATAAGTGATACACGCTCTATTCCAGAAGTAAATGAAGTACCACCACCTGCAATACCCAAAAGAAAACGAGGTCGACCTAAAAAAGATACATCCGCAGGTCTAAGTTTGAATATATAATAAATTGACCTTTATAAAAATGAATAGATTATAAAGAGTTTATTAACAAACATATTAATAATATGAATCGCGATACTGTTGTTATTGTTGAATCTCCGGGTAAATGTAAAAAAATTGAACAACTACTTAATGTAAAATGTATGGCAAGTTTTGGACATATTATGGATATACCACCTAGTATTAAATGGTTTGATCCTAATAATATTGAATTACCATACGAAATTACAAAAGATAAACATAAAGTTGTATCAGAACTAAAAAAGTCCTGTAAAAGGAAAGGTGTAAAAGTGATAATCGCTTCAGATATGGATCGTGAAGGAGAGGCAATCGCAGAGAATTTAATGAGAGTTTTATCATTAAATCCCTCAAAAACAGACAGAATACGATTTAATCAAATTACAAAAAAGGCACTCACGGATGCAATCGAAAATTCTGGTAGAATTGATATGAATCTATTTCATGCACAACAAGCAAGAAGAGTTGTAGATATTTTATATGGTTTCATTGTTTCTCCTATTTTGTGGAAAAATATTCAAGGACGAATTTCAGCAGGTAGATGTCAATCCCCTGCAGTTAAAATTTGTATGGATAGACAAAAAGAGCAACAATGTGGTGATAAATATTTTACAGCACATGGTAAATTAAAGATTAATAGTAGTATCATACTTGAAATAACAAAAAAAACAAGACCTATCATACAAGATAACATGTCTGAATGGATTGAAAATATAGCAAATAAAAAAACCATGACTCTCCTTTCAAAGAAAAAAGCAGTTCGAACTCAATCTGCTCCTCCTCCTCATACAACATCAACTCTACAACAAGAATCTTACAAAAGACATGGTATTAATCCAAAACAATGTATGGCGTATGCTCAAAAATTATACGAAGGAGGTTACATTACATATATGAGAACCGATTCTACTGAATTATCCAATGAATTTAAATTAATCGCAAAAGATTACATAATAAATACATATGGTGACAAATATTTTGGAACTCTGAACAAAAAAAGAACAAGTAAAAAAAGTGTAAAGGCTCAAGAAGCACATGAAGCGATTAGGCCAATTAAAATTAACAACATACCTGACAATTCAATTGGTATTGGGGAAATGAAAATATTTATTCTGATTTGGATGAGGTCTGTTGCATCACTTATGTCATCCTCTAAATATGATGAATTTGTATCGTTGTTTGAACCTACACAAGATACAAAATCATCATCTGGTAATGATAAAAATACATGGGAATCTATATCTAAAGTACTTACCTTTGAAGGATATCAAAAACTGAGGTACCCTACCTCAAATAAAGACAGTGATACTTCAAAAACAATGGAAGATAAAAGTAAAAAGGAGGCAATCATAAATGATAATCTCGAAATTGGACGCGAATATCCTATAAATGCATTATCTTTAAAAGAATGCGTTGAAAAGCCACCACCACCTTATTCTACCGCTGATCTTATTAAAACTCTTGAAAAAACAGGTATTGGTAGACCATCTACATTTAGTTCAATTGTTGAAAAGATTCAACAAAAAGGATATATTACTATGGGAAAAAACCCATCACTGGATGTGTCAATGAGACAAGTATCTTGGAGCAATAAGAAGATAAAAGCCTCAGAATATATTCAAAAAATAGGAGGACAGAAAAATGTATGTATTGTTACACCTTTAGGACAAAATGTCACAGAATTCCTAGAAATGAATTGTGCACCCATTATAAAACTTGATTTTACATCGCAATTAGAAACATCACTTGATGCTATTGCAAATGGTCAAATTGAATGGAAATCATTTGTGAATGACTTCTATTCCAAAATGAAATCTTGTATAGATGCTATAAAACCCGCACCATCATTGATGAATAACTCTGAAAGAACTGTTAATTGGATTAAAATGATTCATAAAAATAAAGATACAAATAAAATCATAGGAGTTGTACATAATAAAAATGGTTTTGCTTTGGCAGAAGGAACAAATAATGCTATTGAAAAATATTCACCAATGCCTTATGGATCAAGACCAGATGATGTAACCGTAGAAGAAGCAATCGAATATATGACATTGCCTAAACATATAGGTGTCTTTAACGGTTCTGATGTATATTTGCACTTGGGTCAATTTGGGTGGTATGTTAAAATAAATAATACAAATAAAAGTATTTGTAAACAAAGAGATATGCCATGTAACGATTATATATTATCAAGGTTAAAAGAAGTACCTAAAAATGAGAAAGTCATGAGTATCACAACCGAATGGTCTATTTGGAAAAATCACGAAAAAGAATCCCATTTCATAATGAAAAAAAATAAAAATGGAAAGGTCTCATTTTATCCTTTACCAAATTTCTCCAAAACCAAAAAATATACTGCAAAAATGTGTCAGGAAATTGCAGATGCTCAACCCAAAAAAATCTATAAATCAAGAAAAAAATATGTGAAAAAACCTTAAAGATTTAATCTTTAAACATTGATATCTCAAAACCATCTATTTTTTCATTTTTTTTACGTAGTTCATTAACAATATCATCTAAATCATTATAAAATAAGTAATCTACACCAAGATATTTTCTAATATCTTCTATTGAACGAGAATCATAATATATGAGTTCCTCCTTTGTTGGTATGTAAATACCAAAATTATTCGTATTTTTTATTACCGGTGAACATGAAACAAATATAATCTTTCTAGGATTGCATTTCTTAACTATGTTTATAATATGTTTACTTGTATTACCTCTAACTATTGAATCATCTACTATCAATACATTCTTATTTCTAAAAACCAAATCATTACACGTAATTTTTCTCTTTATATTTTTAATAATTGTTGTCTGATCTTTCATAATAAAAGTTCTATCAATATAACGATTTTTTATTAATCCATTTCGAATTGGTATTTTTAATATATCTTGAATTCCATTTGCAAATGTAATACTCGTATCAGGAACTGGCACTATAACATCAATTTCTTCATTTATATTATTCATAATATATTTACCCATTATTTGTCCAATTGATATCCTAGCATCTAATACATTTATATTGTCTAAAATAGAATCTGATCTTGCAAAGTATATATACTCAAACAAACACGGTGTTAATACAGAATCTTTAAAGTGATGGTTTGTTATATGACCAGAATCTTCAAATATAATAGTTTCTCCTGAATTAACATCTCTAATTATTTCAAAATCCAATATATTTAATACGGTTGATTCACTGCAAACTAAATTTATATTTTTGTTTTTCATACCCCAAATTAAAGGTCTTATCCCACATCTATCACGAATAGAAATCATTCCATAACCTTCAATTATAATGTTTACACAAAAACTCCCTTCTACTATTGAATGTATATAATTAGTTGTCATAAATATCATTTCTGAAGTTATGACATTCGTCTTAGATTGTTTAAGCAAAGAATATAATTTACTTGAAAATATACAAAGAAATATATATGAATCTGATTCGGATGAAGTAAGAATGTTATATTCTGATTCCAAAATATTTTTTAAATGTTGTGTATTTATTATATGTCCATTGTGACAAATAGTTATTCTCCGTGGAAAACTACTATAAAATGGTTGTAATCCATCTATAACACCATTTGTAGCATATCTAACATGACCTATACAACAATTGCTTTTTAATTCTAGTAATTCACTATCAACATATGATGTTTTAACAAGTCCATTTTTTTTTATGATTCTTTTTGATGTAGCTATCCCAACGCCGTCTTGACCCCTATGTTGTAACCCCAACAATCCTTCAAATATAATGTAAATTACATCCTCAGAATTATTTATAGTATGAACACCTATAATCCCACACATATACTCTTCATACCTGTTTTATTCATAAGTATGTAAAAATGATTTGCATTATTAACTTAATATCATATATGAAAAAAATTGATGGCATATATCATCTTACAATGTGTAAAAGAGAAAAGTAAATTGCGAATCAGATTTAATTCATTTGTTGATGGCGAAGGAAAACGTTATTTAGATGTTTACAATAACAAATATAATTGTAAATTTCCTAACAAAGATGAAATCCGAAAAGAAGGACGTTATTATAAAATCTCCGATAAAGATTTAAAAATAACATCTAGACAAAATTGTGTTCCCTTTTATACTGTTTCTATAAAAGAACCACATAAAAGTATTATAAATGTTCTTGACGCAATTGATGTATATAAGATAGTAGAAGAGTGTGTTATTTGTTTAGATAGTAAACCAAATATCACATTCACACCATGTGGACATCATATTACATGTAAAGAATGCTATGATATATATAGATTTCAAAAAAATACATGTCCTTTATGTAGAGTTACAATAACAAGTGCATTATTGTAAACTTATTCTATCTGCATCCATCAATTGAATACGAGTTCTCTCCGTCTCCCCCAGATCCAGAAGAATCAGCATTACAACGTTCGGCATTTTGATACAATCTGTTATTGTCTTCCAAATTTACAACATGACTTGATGTTACTATTTGATTGTAGGATAACGCATGACGTTGTGTTAAAGTAGTCCAAATCAAAAAACTATATGCAATTAATCCAATAATCATACCAAACGAAATGATGAGTCCCGCAGTCTTAGGTAAACCTAAATCAGTTGAATATAAAACTAGTATAATGATACAAAATATAAGCAACATTCGTCTAAGAAATTTGTTTTTTATTTGAATACGGTCAAGTTGATCCTTATTTATATCTGTTTGACGATTTACAGTATTTTTATCATGTGTTACTTTATTCAAATGATCAGTTGTGATTTTTTCCAGTTCTGCATAAGATCTTAATAATTCTTTCGAAGTCTTATTCTCTCTTATAGTAGTACCTTTGTGTTTTTTTGAATAATTTAATTTGGATCTTTCCTCTATCAATTCTGAATTTGAAGCTAAATTATTCATTGTACGAAATGTAATACTGTTTTTCAATACATATTTCCTGAATGTAGGTGTAAATATTTGCATTATCATACGAAACTGATGTATGTAGATAGGTGTATCGGATATCCACTCTTTTGGTTTTTTTATTTTATCTCTTC
>MDTC01220988.1_pt1 | contig 11944 bp, 8 predicted proteins | sample 811181 | NCBI WGS metagenome assembly MDTC01 (sample SAMN05326644, study PRJNA326480) | marine metagenome | isolation source: seawater | place: Pacific Ocean: North | collected 2011
CAATCGGAAGGGGCCTGAATCAATGGTCTTGTGGCTTGTAGAAGAATTGCTGGGGACGTTTCCGGGGGTAAACGTATTTCGATATGTCTCGTTTCGCGTCATCGCAGCCATGTTGACTGCCCTGGTCATTAGTTTCGTTCTCCACCCCTGGTTTATTCGGCGTTTGCAATCTCGACAGATTGGGCAAGTGGTCCGTGAAGACGGTCCGGAAAGTCACTTCAGTAAGGCTGGAACGCCAACAATGGGTGGCTCACTTCTCGTCTTTGCGCTCGTGATACCGACTATATTATGGGCTGAACTGAGTAACCTGTATATCTGGGCTGCACTCACGGTCACCGTTAGTTTTGCTGTCATCGGTTTTGTCGATGATTACCTAAAACTGAGATATCGCAACTCCAAGGGATTGCCCGGTCGAATGAAATTGCTCTTCCAATTCGTTTTGAGCGCGACGGTGCTTTTTGCGCTCTTTCGAGAGGAAGCGGGCTTTGATAGGAGCCTGTACTTTCCCTTTCTCAGCGCTGAGAAGTTCTCTGTTGTTCTGCCCTTGTCTGTGTACATCCCGTTCGCCGTCATTGTTGTTGCTGGAACCAGTAACGCAGTTAACCTGACCGACGGACTGGATGGCCTCGCAATCGGTCCAGTGATGGTTGCAACTCTGACTTTTATGATCTTGGCCTACTGCGGTGGAACCGTGCTGAATTTACCCGAATTCAGTAATGGCCGTATCATTGATTATCATGCCTTTAATGTGGCCGAATATCTTCATTTGCCGCATGTCAAAGGCATCAATGAATTAGCCGTATTTGCCGCCGCCATCATCGGCGCAGGTGTTGGCTTCCTATGGTTCAATACGTTTCCAGCTCAGGTCTTCATGGGGGACGTGGGAAGTCTCGCATTAGGTGGTGCCATCGGTATGCTGGCTGTCCTGACTAAGAATGAGCTTCTGAGCGTGATTATCTGCGGCCTGTTCGTGATCGAGGCCCTGTCTGTCATCATCCAAACCACGTCCTACAAGCTGACCGGTAAACGTGTTTTTAGGATGGCCCCGATACACCATCATTTCGAAAAGCTTGGTTGGCAGGAACCCAAGATCGTCGTTCGGTTTTGGATCGTATCCGTCATGTTAGCCCTCGTGGCCTTAGCCAGTCTAAAGGTGAGATAGGGCATGTTGAGAGTCTGGGACAAAAAGAGCGGCGCCGACACGACAAGAGATACCGAGGTGATGAGTTTCGGCTACGACCGCCTGTTGCTTTTGGTCATTTTCCTGCTCATGGGGATCGGCCTCGTTATGGTCTATTCCGCGAGCATTGTGACGGCTCAAGCTGACATGAAAAACGAGGCGTTCTTTCTCACCCGCCAGCTCGCCTACATCGGATTCTCACTGGTCTTAATGGTTGCCGCAATCAATATTCACCACTGTGTATATAAGCGCTTCGCATACGTTTTGTTTGGCCTGAGTTTCTTATTGTCCATCGCGGTCCTTCTTCCAGGAATTGGAATCGAAGCAAAGGGGGCATCGCGCTGGGTTGGCTTTGGCTCCGTTCGTTACCAGCCAAGCGAGGCCATCAAGCTCAGTTGGGTGGTTTTCATGGCCGCCTATCTCGCCTCACGGCAAGACCGTCTCCACCGTTGGAAAGAAAGCTGGCTGACGCCCACATTATGTTTGGGTGCCATCGTTGTCGTCTTGGCTCTTCAGAGGGATCTAGGCTCCACTGTCATTTGTGCCAGCTTACTTCTTTTGATGATTTTCGCGGCTGGCGCACGACTGCGACATCTTTTCGCTGCATTTGGCGTTGGGGCTGGAGCCTTGGTTCTACTCATCCTGATGGAGCCATATCGTGTCCGGCGATTCATTTCGTTCTTAAACCCTGAGGCCGATAAACAAGGTGACTCATGGCAGCTCTTCCAAGCCCTCATTAGCTTTGGTAGCGGCGGTTGGACGGGCTTGGGTCTTGGGTCCAGTAAGCAGAAGCTCAGTTATCTGCCAGAAGCACATACCGATTTTGTGTTCAGCATTTTGGGCGAAGAGTTAGGCGTTGTCGGTGTCTTAGTCGTCATCACTTTGTTTGCTGTCCTCGTTTGGCGAGGCTTTCTCATCGCTCGGAGGGCGAGTACAGCTTTTGGCTCCCTACTGGCATTCGGAATTACCGCTGCCATCGGTGGCCAGGCCATCGCCAATATGCTGGTCGCCATCGGTCTCATGCCGACCAAGGGCTTGACGCTGCCCTTAATCAGTTACGGGGGCAGTTCCCTCGTCACAACATCGATTGGTCTTGGAATCTTACTCAATATATCTCGTCGCCAGCCGCCACCCGCCTGGCTCAATGATTGGGTCATTGACCGACAGATGGCTGCTCGTAAGCCTAAACCGAAACTCAAGCGAGGTCATGCATGACATCGAGCGCACCTGCTAAATTGATGGTTGTCGGCGGTGGAACCGGGGGGCATTTGTATCCCGGCATCGCTGTCGCCGAGGCGTGGTTGGCCTCCATCGACGGTGCAGAGGTGGTTTTTGTTGGCAGCCCCAATGGCTTAGAAGGCCGCGTGGTACCAGAGCTTGGTTATCGATTTATCCCTGTCGAAGCCCGTCGATTAAAAAATGCCGGCATTGTCGAAAGGCTTAAGAGTCTCGTTCGTATGCCCATGGCGATATTGGCGGGCTATCGAATCATCCGTGGAGAGCGTCCTCAGGTCATTTTAGGCGTTGGGGGTTATGTGTCTGGCCCAGTGGTTTTGGCCGCAGCCCTCTCAGGTCGTCCGTCAGCAGTTGCCGAGCAAAACGCTCGACCCGGGTTGACCAATCGCATCCTCGCCAAGTTCGTCAAACGGGTCTATACGGCCTTTCCAGAGGCCATTGAGCGACTGCCAGCTCAAAAAGTCAAAGAGCTTGGAAATCCTGTAAGACAGGATTTTCTCAAAGCGGCTGAACAGACCAATGATGGTGCCATTCACGTTTTGATACTGGGGGGTAGCCAGGGGGCACGTTCATTAAATCAAGGCCTACCCGAGGTCATCGCTCAGCTTCAAAAACGTGTTCCTAAGCTATCGGTCATGCACCAAACCGGGCGAGACAGAGATGAGGCTGTTCGAAAAACCTATACGGATTTACACGTCGACAATGCCGACGTTCAATCATTTATCGACGATATGGCAACTGAGATTGCGAAAGCCGACCTGGTGGTTGCGAGAGCAGGCGCGACGACTGTAGCTGAATTGGCCTGCATAGGACGCGCGGCTGTCTTTATTCCATTTCCCTTCGCGGCGGATGACCATCAGGCGGCAAATGCGGCGTCTTTGGTATCAGCAGGTGCGGCACTAATGCAACGCGAGGACGGTATGACCACAGAGCGTATGGTCGACCTTCTTCTCCCGCTCCTCGTTGATCGAGACCGCCTTGACGCCATGGGTCAAGCTGCACTTGAAAGAGGTAGACCACAGGCCGCGGCCTCCATGGTCGACGACTTAGCCCAGCTCAGCGGCTTGGGCGTATCGCGGCCCCATGGCTTGGAGGAATGCCGATGACGGGCTTCAAGAAAGTCAAGGTTGCCGTCCTTATGGGTGGGCCGTCAAACGAGCGGGCTGTGAGTTTACAGAGTGGCCAAGCTGTCTCTGCTGCACTCAAACGATTGGGACATACAGTCACAGATATTGATCCAAGCCACGATGTCGCATCCCAGTTGATGGACCAACCCGTTGACGTTGTCTTCAACGCACTCCATGGCACTTTTGGGGAAGATGGACGGATTCAGGGCCTCTTGGACTGGATGCAGATTCCATACACGGGCGAGGGGATTCGGTCCAGCTTGCTCGCCTTTGACAAGGTCTTAGCAAAACAGCTGTATCGGGCCGCCGACGTGCCCGTTGCCTTGGACATGGTTGTGTCACGGGCAGCCGCTCAAGAGCTCTGCGTAGACGAACTTCCATTCACGCTGCCGGTTGTTGTCAAACCTGTCGCTGAGGGGTCGAGCGTGGGCGTCGAAATAATCAGAGATGAGACCCGCCTCATAAGTGTCCTTCGCCAGGGCGAATTCGATGCGTATCTCATCGAAGAGTTTATCGAAGGTCCAGAGTTCTCGGTGGTGTGTATTGGGACACAGTGCCTCGGCAGTGTCGAGATTGAACCCATGCGAGAGTTTTACGACTACAGCGCAAAGTATGAAGAATTTGGGACCCGATACCACATTCCACCTCGACTCGATGCTGACGCCATCCAGGCGGTCGAGCGGGTGGGGCTGGACGCACATCTTGCCCTTGGCTGCAGAGCCGTTACGAGAAGTGATGTGATTTTGGGACCCAACGGACCCATCGTATTGGAGACGAACACGTTGCCCGGTATGACAGGTCAAAGCCTTGTGCCGAAAGTCGCGGCCGCAGGAGGCATTGACTTTCCGACTTTGATTCAAAAAATCATCGACTTGGCAGACCACGGTAAAACGGGGGGGACGCATGGCTAATCGATATCGAATCCGGCGCAAGTTTGCTTGGGCAGATGTAGGTGCAACCTGCGTCGATAGCGCCCTTCTTGTATTTCGTTTTTTGAGGCCCGTTGTCCGTATTTTACTTATGCTCACCCTGATTGCTGGACTCGGTTATGGTGCCTGGAAGACAGTTTTGAACTCGCCTTATTTTGTGATTCGCAATGTTGAAATCGAGTCGATTCCACAACTGAGTGATGAGGCTGTATTGACAACTATAAATGTGGGTTCGAATAGCAATATATTTCGATTTGATGCTGCACAAGCGCAGGTGAATCTGTTATCACATCCCTGGGTTGCGCAAGCGCTTGTGTCCATCGAATTACCAGACCGGATTTCGGTCGCGTTGAGAGCCCGCGAACCCGTGGCGATTTTGGTCATGCAACGTATGTTTTTTGTTGATGCAGAAGGCAGACCGTTCATTGAAACTGATGCCAGTGAGCGGGGTGACTATCCTATTATTACTGGGATTTCCGTCTCCGATTTTGAACGAGATGAAACCATCGCTCAGGCGCGCGTGAGACGCGCGCTCGGTGTTGTCTCGCAGTATCAAAATTTACCGATGTCGTCGGCCTGGAAATTGGGCTCTATCGCCCTCGAGTTTGGGGATAGAATCAATCTTATGCTCGGCGAGGTGAGGGTCGGGTTAGGCAGAGATTCTTTTGGATTAAAATTAAAGCGATTGAATCAAATATTCGATTCACTCAGAGAGCGTAAAGTAGGCGCGGAGTACATTCTCTTTGGTGATGACCCCAGTCGGGTTGTCGTCAAGGAGTCGGTTCTCACAGGCACCGATGGTTCATCATTCTCTCTCAACTCAAAGGGAGCTGAACAGTAATGGCTGGTCAAATGATTATAGCGGGTTTGGATTTAGGGTCTCACAGCATCAAATGTGTCATTGGTGTCCATCATGATGATGGTCAGGTGGATATCATCGGACGCGGTGCTCACCCGAGTAACGGTTTTCAGCATGGGGTCGTCTCTAACAAGGCCGACGCTGTCAAAAGTGTTAAGGCGGCGGTCGCAGAAGCGTCACTGATGGCCGATGTGGACATCAAGGAAGTGTTCCTGTCCGTGTCCACTCGCCACATGCAAAGCTTTAATACTCACGGCATGGCTCGCATTCTCGGCGATTCCGTTGATAGTGATGACGTACATGCTGTCATCGACATGGCCATGGCCATAAAATTACCGCCCGAAACAGAGGTCTTTCACGTCGTTCCGCAGGACTACATCGTTGACCATCGCGCCGGCATTGCAAATCCATTGGGCATTAAGGGCGTCAGACTCGAAGTGCAAGGTCATCTTGTCACCGGTCAACTCGCTCGAATTGAAGCCATTGAAGCCGTATGTCGACACGCTAAACTGAACGTCGTTGATGCGGTCTATGGCCCCCTTGCATCGGCGGAAACCCTCCTGACCAATCATGCCAAAGATATGGGCGTTATCTTGATTGATATGGGCGCCGACACGACGGAGATTGCAGTCTTCGAAGGAGGCGGTATCGTACATGCTGCGACCCTGGCCATCGGTGGAGATAGCATCACCCAAGATATCAAGGATTTATTGGGTACACCGCTGGTTGAAGCCGAACATCTCAAGCGAGTTTATGGGTGTGCCGAGCGCAGTCTGATTATGAAGGATGAGGAAATTACGCTCCCAGGTGTCGGTGGACGAAATCAGGAGACGGTCAAACGAAGCTACTTGTGCGAAATCATCGAAGCTCGTGCCGAAGAAATTCTGCACTTCGTCGCCGATGAACTGGAGCAAGCAGGCTGCACAGCGCGGTACAACGGAGGGGTCATCCTGACCGGTGGTTGCGCCAACTTGCCCGGATTAGTCACGCTCACAAAGCGAATTCTTGGCATAGATGACGCAATCGTCGGAACGCCCAACGGAATTCAGGGGCTCGTGGATGTTGTGAAGAAACCTCGCTACTCAACGGCGACTGGTTTGGTGCTCTGCGGCGCCCAACTCAAGCATTTACAATGGTTTAGCAACCGGCAGATCCGTTTGAAAAGACGTGGTGCGCGCAGAACGCTTCGATTTTGGCAGCGCGCATAAGAAAAAATTATTAAGGAAATGCATTAAGTCCTTGAGACTGTAGATCATTTCCTTTATGTGAGTGGATGTGGGGTGATCTACAGAAATGGACGCCCTGTGATCCTAGAAAAGTATTGTTAATGTTTTGCTTTGCGTCTGCCTTAAGAGGGGTATGCAGTGTTTGACCAACCATTCGGTTTTGGAAGCGACGGCTCGGGAGCATCGATTAAAGTTATCGGCGTCGGTGGAGGTGGCAGCAATGCCGTCAACAAGATGGTCCAATATGGACTAAGGGGGGTCGATTTTGTCGTGTCTAATACGGATGCGCAGGCACTAAGACATTCCTCCGCAACCGTTCATCTGCAAATCGGTGCAACATTGACCAATGGGCTCGGAGCGGGTGCAAACCCTGACGTCGGCCGCAATGCAGCGCTCGAAGACTTAACACTCATCAACGAGACAGTGTCCGGCGCAGATATGGTTTTCATTACCGCCGGAATGGGGGGCGGAACAGGGACAGGCGCTGCCCCTGTGTTCGCACGAGCCGCTCGTGACTCCGGCGCATTGACCGTTGGCGTCGTGACAAAACCCTTTAATTTCGAAGGACGCGCGCGTCGACGCCGTGCAGAGGCTGGTATTGAAGCGCTGGCGGCGGAAGTGGATACGCTGATTGTTATACCCAATCAGCGCCTCTTAGCCATCAGTGATGAGACCACTACAATGATGGATGCGTTCGGTGTCGCTGACCGCGTTCTTTATAATGCCGTTCAAGGTATCAGCGACCTCATTACTGAACACGGGATGATCAATGTCGATTTTGCCGACGTTCGCACCATCATGATGTCTAAGGGGATGGCTTTGATGGGCACAGGTCGAGCATCCGGTGAAGGCCGAGCGCTCATCGCGGCTCAGCAGGCGATTTCGAGTCCCTTACTCGATGACATCAGCATCGAAGGTGCGACGGGCATTTTAATTAACTTCACTGGCGGGCTGGACCTTAAGATTTCTGAGATTGAAGAAGCGGCAAGCCTTGTAGAGGATGCAGCGCATGAAGACGTCAACCTGATCTTCGGGGCCGTCATCGACGAAACGCTCAATGACGAAATCAAGATTACGGTGGTTGCAACAGGCTTTGAAGAGCAGGACCGCCGTGTCCCGGCGGTGAGCGCATCACGGAAAACTGTGCCCGGCTATCCGGCTCAGGAGGCACCGGCGATGGCACCAAGTCATCCCGCGAACATGCCACAACACACACCTCAGACACAGGGATCGAATTGGGCAGGCCATTCACAACAGCCGACAGCATCAGTTGATCAGTCAGCCTACAGTGGGCATCGACCCGTGCCGGCCGATCAGCGTGAAACGACGCCGGACTACCCGAGTTTGTCCAATGCCGGTCTATTACCTCCGCCTCGAGTCCAAGCAGGGCAGTACAATACCAAACCATATGCTGATACTGCGCCATCCGGTCTGACTTCAGATCACCACGAATTAAAAACTCAGGAAATGAAAACACCGCCGCTGGAAAACTTGGGCGATACGAACGGGCCTATGCCCGGTCGCGTAGGAGGCATGCAACGGCATCGGGGTGGGGTATCAGCTGGGCCCAGACGTTCCGGTCCCGCAGTCTCCCTACCACCACGGCAGCCTGACCATGGTCTACGGGGGCGAAGAACCTTGGAGCACACTGACATCGACAAACCTGCGATTGAAAGAAAAAGTGGCTCTCGCGACCTTGGCACTCGGCAAGTTGGTGAAGCCCCTAAGGGCGAAGCCTTCTGGAGCGTCTCGACGGAAGAGTCCGTCGAGATGGAATCCATTAACGTCCCGTCCTGGCTGCAAAGGCGCCGACGTTAGTCCGGCACCCATACCCAAACCATCCTTTGAATAATTTCCCCGCTCATCAGTCTTAAGGGCGCCCGGACCGATTGCTCGTTTTCCGCCTTCCAATCTTGGGGAACCTGGATCTACACTGGGGCAGTTCTTGAATTCAACAGGAGGTATTTCGTTATGCAAGCAGCGTCGGGTGTGATGACCGTTTGTTTATTATTTGGACTCGGATTGGGGACGGTGGCTGCTCAGACAAAGAGCAAACCCGTCAATGGGCCTGTCACCATTGACGTCTCAAATCAATGTAAGCGGGCGATCTCAATGACCATTGGTTCTGAAAAGTTCAAGCTTGAACCGGCTGCTAAGGTGGCAGGTAAAACATTGGCCGCCGCTGAAAATGATGCCTACGGCTATAATTTTGCCGGGTCTAATCGTGATGATGGCTTCCTTGTTCTGAAAGGCGGGGGTGCCTATGGCATTTCCATTCATTCCTGCGGCGCGTCTTGGGCGAGTGTAGCCACGCGTAACATGGCGCCTCGGCCGACTGGATTATCTCCTAATGCAGAGGCTAAAGTGCGATTTCGTTCGTTTCGTGCAAAGGGAGAGAAGATGGCTAATGTCGAATATCGACCCGGGAAACGCGGTCGTTTTAAGAGGTTATCGGTTGCGTTCACTCCATATGTCAAATCACCTGCAGGTCCCTTTGCATACGGACTGAAACTTAAAGCTGGGCGGATGGGACCGGTGTTGAATATGTTCAACGGCGCAGTCAAACTAGAAGCCGGCAAGAACTATCTCATCGAAGCCTCTGTCGTCGGTGGTGTGTTGTTTACTAAGTTCGAAGACGAGGGTTTCCCCAGTCCATAGGCGCCCTCTGCGTAGGATGCTCTAACCCGGTTACGGGTCCGACTGTGTCCTAGATGCCAATCGGCGCGCGGCCTCGTCCAATGCGCTCTGCACTCTGCTGGGCGCGGTCCCGCCAGGGCTGGTCCGTGCGGCTACACTGGCTTCCACGGTCACCGCATCCAAAATATCGGCCTCAAATATATCGCTGAACCGTCTAAACTCGTCCAGACTTAGGGATGTCAGCGTTCGGTTAGTCTCGATGCACCAGCCTACCAACCCGCCCACAATGTGATGGGCTTGACGAAAGGGCACAGATTTTTGGGCCAGGTAATCGGCAACATCAGTGGCGGTGACAAAACCGGCATCGCACGCGGCCCTCATCGCATTTGAATTCACTTTGATAGCGGGTAGTAAACGGGCTGTTGCGTCCACACAATCCAAGACTGTATCAGCGGCATCGAAGAGTGCTTCTTTGTCTTCCTGCATGTCCTTATTATAAGCGAGGGGAAGTGATTTGAGTGTTGTTAGCAGCGATACGAATGAGCCTAAGACACGACCAGATTTGCCTCGGACAAGCTCGGGAATGTCTGGGTTTTTCTTCTGCGGCATAATGCTTGAGCCCGTGGCAAACGCATCGCCGATTTCGACAAAAGCAAACTCTTGGCTGGACCATAAAACCAATTCTTCAGACAACCTAGACAGATGAATCATCATCAGAGATGCAGCGGCGGTGAACTCGACGGCAAAGTCACGGTCCGCGACGCCATCGAGGCTGTTTTTCATCGGCTGTCTGAATCCCAGGAGCTCGGCTGTCATGGTCCGGTCCAAATCAAATGGCGTTCCAGCCAGTGCAGCCGAGCCAAGTGGCGATTCATTACATCGTTTTGCACAGTCCTCAAATCGGCCCAGGTCTCGCTCGAACATCTCGAAATAGGCTAAGAGGTGATGGGCGAAGAGGATGGGCTGAGCGCGTTGAAGATGAGTATAGCCCGGCAAGATTGCATCGCCGTCTTGTCGTGCTACTTGAAGCAAGGCCCCTTGCAGGGCATCGATGGACCCTTTGAGTCGCTCGATGTGTCTCAAAAGCCATAATCTCAGGTCCGTGGCGACCTGGTCATTACGGCTGCGTGCGGTATGAAGCCGTGCGCCAGCATCGCCGATGAGTTCGATCAAGCGGCTTTCGATGTTCATGTGAACGTCTTCTAATTCGGTCCGCCATTGGAACTCATCAGATTCAATTTCACGGCGAATTTGTTCTAGACCCCGATGAATCTCCTGGAGGTCTTCGCCCGAGATTATCCCTTGTTTGGCAAGCATGGATGCATGCGCTTTTGAACCATCGATGTCCTCCGCATACATCCGTTTGTCGTAGCTCACTGAGGCGTTCAACCGGGCAACGAACGCGTCGGTCTCCTCGGAGAATCGTCCACCCCAAGTTCTGTGCGATTTCGACATGTGGTCTCTCCCAGTTCTAGAATTGGAAACCAAAGTTCATTTGAAGTAGTTGAGCCGCGCTGGGTTCCGCGATTAAGTTCCGGTCTGGTGTGCTGTCCCGTACATCGAATGCACCCATCGGGAAGAAGACAGCGTAGACAAAAGACCATCGAAATCGGTCGAATTCTTCGACAAACAGTTCGAAATCCATTTCTAGGCCAAGTGAGTTAGATTTACCAGGTGTGGCATCTTCTTCTAGGGCATACCCGTAAATAGATGAGAGTTGAAATCCCCATGCCTCTGCATCCTCCTGGATGAAGTCATATCGGAGGTATGGCTTGAAATAGGTTGCATTGCTCACGCCCCCCAACATTTGTCGAAACATGATTCGATCGACATGGTAGTCGCGATCGAAGTAGAACGCGGTCAAGTCTTTATCCGTTGTACCTGCTCGCGGCAGATTGATGTCAGACCCGATGAGACGGCCAAAAGAGCCATTTGAATCGCCACTGGCAAGACCATGATGTAGCCCCCAATGAATGGCCTCATGCTGGGCATCAAAATGGAGGGCGTAGCCGAATCTTTGAATCTGTCTTTCTCGGAGTCGCCATGACTCGCAAGCTGGCAGCTGCTCGGTTGGATCGATACAATCTTCGAATTCTTCGTTAAATAAAAGCGGAACTTCTTTGATGGTTCCAAAGGTAGCGGCGCCTTCAAATTCAACTCGGTAGCGTACTCGCTTAGCCGGGCGATATTCGAACTTTAACCAAAGGTCTGGTGTGTAGGTGTACGCATCGACCTCGTAGAGTTCTGTGCCAGCGGCTGATTCGGGTGGGGCAGGCGGCTGATAACCCGCTTCAAGACTTTGCGTCCGAATTCGATTGTAGACACCCCAATCGAAAATGGGTTTGCGCTCATCGTTCAGTCGTTTGGTCCGTTTTTCTTGTTCTTCCCGAGAGATGGGTTTGCGAAATAACGCAACCACGAATTGATTTACATCGTCTCGCTGGTCCAAGTCATAGGCTTGGCCAGCAGGCTGATTACGGGCCGTTTGATTTCCGCTGAAGCCGGTGGCTCCCTCTGATGGAAAGTCCCATGTGATGGCCACATAGGTGTCTGCAATCTTTGTTGCGCCCATAAGTCGGTCGACTGAGTCACCAAAGTCGCAGTCCAAGCAGTTTCCATCATTGGCGATCATGCCTAGGCCCCAATGACTGGGCATTCGACCCATTGCAACCAGTCCAAGAGGGGTCTTCCATTCACCCCATAGACGTTTCATGCGGATTGAATCGCGCCATGAATTCACCCCAGACTCG
>MDTC01094262.1_pt1 | contig 11941 bp, 9 predicted proteins | sample 811181 | NCBI WGS metagenome assembly MDTC01 (sample SAMN05326644, study PRJNA326480) | marine metagenome | isolation source: seawater | place: Pacific Ocean: North | collected 2011
AGCTCGAAACAAACAGCGCAAGAAGGCCGAATGCAATGAAACGGTGATGGCGCATGACACTCTGAGCGTGTGCCAGTTCATGAAGTCGGCGGCGGATTTTACATTGGTTGACCAAGGTACAGCCACATGAGAAGGACGCCAGAAATAATCGAAATTGCGTTAACAGATCCTTTCGTTAGGAATCCCCTGTTTTCCAAAACTGCTCCGAGGAGACTATCGATTTGACAACCTAAAAATCCGATCCCAGCAACCAATGCTGCATTCATAGCGGTATCTGAAATTGAATCGCGAAACATAATGATGCCAGCAAAAAGCGAACATAATCCAATGAGCAAACCCCCTGATGCAGCAGCAAGTTGACCATTTGGAGAAAATCCACCGTTAATTCCTGCCTTGCATGGTTTCAGCGTTGTGATCATTCGTACTCGATTGTCTAGGCTTCCTATTTCACTTGCCCATGTGTCTGAGGTTGCAACTGCTACGGATGCTCCAAACATCCATAACCCATTTTCCCAATCATCGAGTGCAAAGGCGAGGATGGCAACCAAAGCAGGCATTCCTCCGTTGGCTGCGACGTTGATCCATCCACGATGTCCATCTGAAGATTCATTCAAACCCAATGCAGATTTTTCTTCAAAGCGCCATTTTGTGGCAATGTGGCTGCTGAGGAGGAAAGCCAAGAGGAGCAATAGCCAAGTCCAATGTCCCAAGCAACCGACTAAGAATCCAAGCATTGCAGCAGCAATAATTCCCTTGGAGTCAAGAATACGGGCTTTTGATGAGGCAGCAATGAGTCCAATAATGAGTATAGATGTGACCGTAATGTTTCCAGAAACAAAGCCACCGTCCTCAAAATTCATCTCGAGCCCTACCCATAGTGCGATGCATCATGGTTTTGTTCTTTGCGTAAGATTATGCTCTTGATGGAACGATTTACAGGACTGAGTCTTCTTCCATTGCTGCAGAGATGACAAACCTTCCTATAGTCCACAGAAGCGTAATGAGTATGACAATCCATGTAAGGTCGAGAATTAAACTGAGGAGAGGTGGAAGATTCAACGAGAGGTGGGATATTAAGACCGAACTGCCGTTCCAAAAAGCGTGTCCAAACATGGCTATTCCAAGCATAACCGGGAGTGATGTTGGGAGTTTGAGTTCTGATTTGCGAACTAAGAAAGATTGAGTAAGATACGTAGATGGGTTTGCGGAAATCACTGTTTTCTCTCCCGTCATAGGGTTGACTAAATCCCATGAATTGATTTTTGGTTGAACTCCAAACTTTCTTTGTTCGAGCATATGGCCAATTGCATAGCCACTACAAGCCGTCCAAAGAGCGTGCCCTGGAATCGAACCAATACCGCGAACGATGGTAGTTAATCCGTACGATATCGCAACAAACTCTCCACCTGCAAATAAGCTGAGCAAAATGTATTGCAGGTTCTCGAGTAAGGCAAATCCGAGGCCAACAGTAAATCCTACTTGAAATCCTCTGCGCTTAGAGTCGATCATACTGCTCAAACTCAAGACAGCAAGTGCTTTACAGATTTCTTCCCCAACAGGTGCTGAAATGATGACTGTGATGTACTCGACAGTGGTCGCTGAAACATCACCTCCACCGAGGAAGAGAACTGTTCCTGGGGTCACAAAGGAATTGATAATCAAGGCAGGGAATGTCGAGAGCATACCTGCAATAAGCATCGCTTCTCCTTGTTGTCGATTAGTTGTAAGTTGAAATCGGGAGGCAGAAAAAGACCACCATGCAAAAACAGGTGTTGAGAATCCCACAAGCCATGCTGGAACTGCGATGCAAACGGCAAGGATAAGAAACAACACATTTGATGAATCAAGCAATAGCGGAGCAAATGCCAGAATCGAGATTATGACTCCTCCTAGGAAAAGCATCCACAAATGCCGTGCGATTGGAACTCGGAGTGGATGTCTCGATCGAACAATAAATTGTCGCATTGTTGTTGGAACAGGAGTTTGTAGAATTCGAGAGTTTGGGAGTGAGTGTACTTGCGTGCCATAAGCGTCTGGTTGTGCTACGATGATATGTTCAAGTTTAGGGCGTCGAACCGCTAAAAGAAGCAATACCATTGGTGCGGAACAAATACTCCCTCCAAGAATCAGTGTCCCATCTATCGGCCCAAAGTCGCCGTCGAGATCTCCATCAAGGAATCCAGCTGCGATTAAGACCACGAGTTGAGCAAGAAACCAGAGGAGGACGACAATGCCAAGCATTCTCCAAACACTATGCCACCTCGACTCTTGGTTAGGGTGAGCCTGCGATGGAGCGTGATTGGCCCCGTACGGCTGCATGAAAGTCCTTTATCGGATGGACTACATGAAGAATGGGATTGAAAGTCCGCTCAGTTCGCCCATCACTCCTCACGGAAACAGCAGTCAGCATAGAGCACTCATCATTGCGGATTTGTTCCTCTCGAACCTTACCAATAAGGATTCGGATGAAATAAAACAGTTCTTCAAAAGGTGGAGGTTGTTAATTAGAGTATGAATTGGGCAAACCGTCTCCTCGCTCCCCGCATCGATCATAGGGGTATGTCGACGCCAAGTGAAGCCTCTCGGCTGTTTCTCATCATTACCTTGGTTTTGACCGGATGGTGGGCATGGAACGCTACTGATGGGAACATTGTTGTTTGGTTTTCGTTAACATTGCTCGTAGCAACACCAATCTTAACAATAGGCTGGTACCTTCTCTCCTTGGCTGCTCGTCATCGAAGTGGGGAATTGCTTACTCCAAAAGTTCAGAATGCTTTGGAAGCAAAAGGTCGCTGGCCCCATCATTCAAGGAAACCATAAGTCCAACTCTTTGGAGGAGCGAACGTTTCTTTGATTGAACGAGGAGATACCCATCTCAAAAGGTTGAGTGGACTTCCTGCTTTGTCATTTGTTCCGCTTCCGCGTGCGCCGCCAAACGGTTGTTGTCCAACAACAGCCCCTGTAGGTTTATCGTTAATGTAGAAATTACCAGCACTGAATCGTAGTGCGTCCTTTGCAAATTCAATGTCTTCTCGATGCTTTGCAAAGATAGATCCCGTTAATGCATATTCTGAAGTGGAATCACAAATACTCACGATATTCTCATATTCGCTGTCTTGAAACACGTGGATTGAGAGAACAGGGCCAAAAATTTCCTGAGCCATCGATTCATACATCGGATCTTCACAAAGAATTGTTGTCGGTTCTACAAAGTAACCAACAGAGTCGTCGTAGTTTCCACCTGTGACGATTGTGCAACCACTGTCAGCCTTAGCTCGGTCGATGTACCCTGCGATATTATCAAATGATTTCTTGTCGATAACTGCACCGATATAATTCGAGAAATCAGAAACATCTCCCATCGTGATTTTGCCGACTTCAGCACAGTACTTCGGCCCGATTCGAGACCATACTGAGGCAGGGATGTAAGCACGACTTGCGGCAGAACACTTCTGCCCTTGGAATTCGAATGAACCACGTAAAAGCGCAACGATGAGGGCTTCTTCATCGCATTCTGGATGAGCTACAATGAAGTCTTTTCCACCTGTTTCACCAACAATCCGTGGATAACTGCGAAGGTTTTCTAAATTGTTTGCAATATCTCTCCATAGTTTCCTAAAGACTCCTGTTGAGCCTGTGAAGTGGATTCCTGCTAGGTCTGGATGCGACATACAAATGTCTCCAACGACTGATGCCTTTCCTGGAATGAAGTTAATCACTCCAGCTGGAAGTCCGGCATCCATCATGAGTTTCATGATTCTATAATTTGAAACGTACGAATTTCGACTTGGTTTCCATACACCTGTATTGCCCATGATAGCGGCACAGGAAGGTAGATTTCCAGCAATACTTGTGAAGTTGAAAGGGGTAATCGAAAATACAAACCCTTCCAATGGGCGTATTTCACTTTGATTCCAAACTCCGTCAGGTGAAATCGGTGGTTGAAGATCTTCGTAAATTGCCCGTGCATAATCGACATTGAACCTCCAGAAGTCGATCAATTCACATGCTGAGTCAATTTCTGCTTGATGGCATGTCTTGGATTGATTGAGCATTGTCGATGCGTTAATTTCTTGTCGTCGCTCTCCAGCTAGCATTGTTGCGGCCTTTAGGAATATAGCGCCTCTCGCTTCCCAAGGCATGGTTGACCAGGCTTTGTGAGCTTCGAGTGATGCATTGATTGCGTCGCGGACTTCTTTCTCACCAGCGAGATGAACCTTTGCAAGAACGTGTCCATGATTATGTGGCATGACCTGTTCAACGATATTGCCTGTCCAAACTTCCTCGCCGTTGATAATGCAAGGAATTTCAATAACTTCGGCCATCTGTCTAGCAAGCTCTGCTTGTAATTCAATGCGTTCTGCTGAACCTTGGAGAAAGCCCATGACAGGTTCGTTATTCGGGGTTGGTGGTTGAAAGACTCCATTGACCATATTCGATGGTGCGCTATTCACTCTTTCAAGTCTACGTTGTGGGTGTCTCGGTCTTAATTCTCATACAAATGCGACAACTTTTTCCGAACCTTACTTAATTTTGGTCCAACAACCATTCGACAATAGCCTTGCGTGGGATTTCTCGCATAGTAATCGTGATGGTATACTTCTGCCACAACGAGATTCAGAGCAGGTTCAATCGTTGTCACAATTGGGTCTGTGAAGGCATCTTGGAACGATTGAATCGACGCTATTGCTACGTTTTCTTGTTCCTCGTTTACAGGCATTATACAACTTCTGTATTGAGTTCCAATGTCGTTTCCCTGTCGATTTAACTGCGTTGGATCGTGTACTGTAAAGAAGACTTCGAGGAGTGTGGAATATGAGATGATTGATGGGTCGTATTCGATGATTACGATTTCAGCATACCCAGTCCTCCCGCTGCATACTTCTTCGTATGTAGGATTTGGGCGCAGTCCTCCTGCATAACCTGGTAAAGCAGAGATTATTCCTTTCATTCTTTTGTATGCGCCTTCAACGCACCAAAAACATCCGCCGCCGAGTATTGCTTGTTCCATGTCCTTGCACTAGAAGTTCTCTTCATGAAGACTTGTATTGAAAATTCACTCTTCAAAGGTTGAGTTAGAATTATGATTAAGAACTGTCGACTTACATCCCAATCTCCATGCGACAAGATTCCGATACCACAGTGATAGTATGCCGGCGAGATTTCGAGCAAAACAGGGTACTGTATACCTATGGCCGTAACTCCAAAGAATTGAAAAATGACGGTCTCGCCTTTCTCGGATCAGTCTTTGAGTCGATTATCGAACAAGCGAACCTCAAAGATGATGCAGATGAAGTCGGTATAATGGTGCACATTCGCACAAGAGCGATTGAAAAGGATGACCGTTGGTACAAGATTGACTTTGTTATGCAAGATGATGGCATGGCCTATTACGCTAGTTTTGATGGACGCCTGCCAAATGAATTTATTCACGTTGTTCCACTAAGCGGCGGCTTGCCTGATTCATTATTCATCGCTGTTGAAGCGCTCGATGAGGTGGCTTATGCACATGCAGTCGATGCTGATATTTTTGATGAGAAAAATGAGGTTGGATTGCCTCAAGATCAAACATCACTTTCTGATTTTGGATTGGAGGTCTCGCCTACTTTGGAATCTATAGAAGGGTCTGATGAAGAGGATATATTTGTCTTGAAGAAGAAAAAGAACCGAGCGTGGACTCTTCCTCTTCCGGGTCCATCAAGTAAACCTACAGACAGAAAGTAAGCAGGTCTCTCATACATGATTTGATAAACCGATTTGCTACGGCAGACACATGGAATCAGTAACAGATCCCACACTTATGGAGGATCGTCTCTTTTACAAGTTGGGTGAATTCACATACGATTACAGGAAAAAAGTCCTTGTTGTTGGATTGCTGGCTTGTATCGGAATGGCTTCGCTCATCGCCATGGGGCCTAACTGGGCTGAGTCATGGGGTGTAGGAGAACACGAGTCTGTTCAAGCAAGCGAACTTCGCGAAGATGCGTTCATTGGTGAAGAAGAGGATGCTGAAGGTTTTGTTTTCCTTGTGTACCATGAATCCCTTGACGACTCCTCACAAGAATGGCAAGATGCAGTAACCTCAGCTCTTGCGGACTGGGATGAAATGGATGAAGTGTCCATTGAATATTCTTGGAATACAGACGGAGATGAACGAACTGAATTTGTTCATACGGACGAAGATGACGGCTTTTGGGCCAAAAATAGAGTCACAATCAATCTTGATCGAACTCAAGCAAAAGCACTCTATGCAGACAATCACGATACCATCGACATCTCAAATGATTTTGACTCCTGGAAAACAGGTCAAATTGCAATCGACGTAACTTTTGATACACGAATCCAAGACGATCTCATCACTGCTGAATTAATCTCAGGTCCGTTGACACTCATCATTCTTGGAATTGTTTTTGGAACAATAATTGCTGCAATCTTGCCACTTGGGGTTGCTATCTTGACCGTCATTTCCGCAATGGGTTTGACCATTTGGCTTTCTAACACAATGGAAGTCACACAGTATGCAATTAACATCATTACGCTTATTGGAATTGGAGTGTCTGTTGACTACTCGCTTTTCTTAGTCAATCGTTTCCGCGAGGAATTAAACAGAGGACGAGATATTCGTACCTCTACTGCAATGACAGTTGCAACCGCTGGTAAAGCCGTTTTCTTCAGTGGAGTCACTGTTGCAATCGGTTTGATGGGGATGCTATTCTTTACAGGAACAGGCCTACCAAGCCTTGGGATTGGTGGTACACTCGCTGTTTCTGTTGCAATGATTTTCTCAGTAATCGTCTTACCTGCAGTTTTAGCGATGCTAGGCCATAAAGTGTTTATTGGGAAAATAAAATTCGCATTTAGTACCGAAAATGACACCGGTGATGGTGTATGGGCAAAGATTGCAAAGACGGTAATGGACCGGCCGTGGGCAGTTCTCATACCAACGCTTGTCATTCTTCTCGGAGCGGGTCTTCCGTTCCTCCAAGCTGATTTCTCAATCGCATCTCGTGATGCTTTACCTCCAGATGACGAAACAAGATTAGGGTTTGAACACATGGACGAAAAGTGGCCTGAAAAAGCAGTCAATGCTGCTTTGGTCGTCATGGATTTCGATGGACAAGATCCCCTCGAAGAATCCAACCTCAGAGCGATGCATCGTTGGATGGTGCACAATGTCAATGATTCAAGGGTGATAGAAGCGTTTGGCTATGCTCTTCCCATAGCCAATATGACAGAATCGGAAGTCGTTGCCTTTTGGCAGACTCCAGGTGAATTCCTAACCGCAGAACAACAAGCTACTCGAGAATATTTCCGAAACGAATTCATTTCCAACAACGTGACCTTCGTGGTGTTTTCGCTAAACGGTCCAATTACTGGCCAAGATAGTCGGACATTTGTTCAGGATGTTCGTGATGATCGTGATGATCTCCTTGAAGAACTTAACATGGGCAATGATGGCGTTCTTATGGTCGCAGGGTTTGCTGCATACAGCCTTGACATTCTTGATTCCATTAAAGAAAATCTGCCGTATGCATTGGCGTTTATCTTCATCTCGACGATTGTTCTAATCTTCATCCAAGTTCGAAGTGTCATCATTCCAATCAAGGCCATTATCATGAATATACTTTCAATCTCAGCGACCTTTGGTATGCTTGTCTTCGTGTTTCAATGGGGCAACGGTGCAGATCTGCTCAACTTTACAGCACAACCGATTGAAACGACTAATCCAGTCATCATCTTCTGTATCGTGTTTGGGCTCTCGATGGATTATGAAGTATTGATGCTATCACGCATCCATGAAGAATGGGAAGTGACAGGAGACAACACGCAAGCTGTTGCCAACGGATTGCAAAAGACTGGTCGATTGATTACAGGTGCTGCGGCCATTATGGTTGTCGTCTTCATGGCATTCGGTCTTTCTTCTGTTGTTATCTTGAAACAAATCGGACTTGGTTTGGCTCTTGCAATCCTCCTTGACGCAACGATTGTCCGTGCTCTTGTCGTTCCATCAACTATGCGTTTGATGGGTAAATGGAACTGGTGGTCTCCTAAGTGGATGGCCAAGATTTTCCCTTCTTCATCTCTAGAGCATTCACCCGATGAGGAATGATACAGTTGCGTTTTGATCAATCTCTTGATTTACGGCTAACTTTCCATTTTCGATTTCTGAGAGGCCCTATTAAGTCCCAAAAAGAATCTTTTTTTGTTGGAAATCTGATTTGAACCATTGAGTGATGAGTCGCTCGTTCATCGATGCATATTTTCTCGTAATTTCTGTACGTGCCATCAAGAACTCCTGCAAGGAGTGGAAGCAACTGATAAGCAGCTTCTGATTCAACCTTGCATCTCTTCCGTTCATGATTAATTTGTGAGATGGTCTTTAGGAAGAGTTCCTTCTGTTGGATATGTTTATGATCCAAATCAGGCCGCAAATCGGACCATTGTTCAATATCATTCATTTTCATATATTCCAATCTTGCATGATGTTGTTGTTCATATTTTTTGGTCAATTCTTCATGATTGTATTCTGCCTCATCCCATGTGTTGAATACTGAATCATATTCTTGTTGTATTTTCACATTACTCCAATCAAAAATTGAATCATATGTCTCGGGAAAACCCTGTTTTGCTAACCATGATGGGAAATCAGTTTCTGCAACATACGGGCCTGGATCAACATAGGTTGTCATGCGAGCACCTTATTTTCTAAGTTATATAAATTTGAATCACATGAAGAAACTGTTCTCTCCTTTCGGATTAGAATCCATCTGCAAAACTTCAGATGCATCAATATCTTGTTTCAATTTCACATGGGGTCGTTCCAGAAGGAATTTGTTGAAGTTGTACAATGCTCGCTCAAAAGCAATCTCGAGGGCTTTTTGATTGATTTCAATATCTGGGCTTGCATCCTTCATTTGATTGATTGAAATATAGTTTGCTTGGTTCACAATGTCTTGGATATGGGAACCTGTGAAACCTATTGGCATTCGATTCACAATCTTATCAATATCAATATTTTTGTTGTGTGGATAAGGGTTGAGTTTTAGTTCAAAGATTCCTTTCAAAATTTTATGATCAGGATATGGATAATCGATTCTCACATCAAATCGACCTGGCCGTGCGATTAACGCCCAATCGAGTGACTCAGGGTGGTTGCTAGTTGCAATGGTGATGACACCGTTGTTGCTCTTTATTCCATCCATGTGATTGAGCAATGTCGAAAGACCAGCTCCGCTCCCGCCTCCTGCTCTCTGGCTTGTGATGCCAAGAGCATCTATATCTTCCATAATGAGGATTGTAGGGGCATATTTCCGGGCGACCTGGAAAATTTTATCCATCGCTTGATGCAACATAAGAAAATCAGCAAATAGAATCGTACACTTCCCATCTGCAACGATTGCATCGATGGTTAGTGATTTACCTACGCCAGGAGGCCCTGCGAGCATGATTCCTCTGTTAATCTCAACACCTCGTTCCATCAAAACTTCTGAATTACGTAAAATTGCGAAGATATTGTCATCAATGAGATCCTTTTTCTCCTCCGACAGAATGAGATCATCAAAGGTCCTTCCTTTGAGTTCCAATTCTTGGAAAAAAGCATTGAATTTTGAATTCTTTAACAAGCCGAATTCTTTCTGATATGCTTCAAAATTCTTGAACAATTCCACACAATAATTTTCTGCTAATTCTCGCAAATGCAGAATTCGCTCTTGGTTTGGAATTTCCATCCCCTCTAGGTCCTCTTTGAACATATCTAGTCCAACATTGACGGTTAAACTCTCACTATAAGGTGTCTTTGACGTATCAACCGAAATCCTCATTTCATGGTTTGAGTAAGGACAATCCTGACAGTAAAAGAATATTGAAGCGTTAGATCGGTATTTGTTTTTTTGACCCCTCCAAGTAAACGAGGAAAGTTTTGGTTGAATTCGAAAACCTTCATTCCCGCTATCGTAGGCTGTTACTTTTTTGTGTTCAAACCCAATGTGTTGAATGTAGTTTAAGAAGTCCCTGTAGACGATATTGTGCTTTTCATCGTAGATTAGATCCTCTGAATGATACTCAAGCCCCAACCAATTGTAGATGTCGAGCTGACTCATGGACTCGTAACGCTCTTTTCGCTTCATTGGCCACATCGGTAAGGTGTCATATGCTGTTCGTGGAGATTGTTTGTAGACAATCATATGACTATTCACGTCTGCTAGGTCTGGTTTGTATCTCCCAACTCCGAGTTCTAGCCTTTCCAACATTTCCAAATATGTTTTCTGAATAGAAATTAATTTTGAGAGCTGATCGTTGATATCATTACTTTCCTCTTCTGAGATGTCAAACGGAACAGTTGTCAAGCGGTCTGCTTTTGCCACAAGCATATCTGCGAATTGGTTGAAATTTTCAATTTCAGGAAGAGGTGAGAGAAACGTTTCAAGATCGTATGGTTTGCTAATCGACTGATAGAAAAACATCAGCTGTAATTGATGGCGGATGTGATCCATTCCAACCAAAAACATTGATTCCAAAAATGTCTTTGCATGTGGTAAGTCCGACTTTGAACTGATATGCTCATCTGTCAACAACCAATCATCGAATTGCGCAAGAGCGAATTTCTGTTCTGAGAATCCATTGTCAAATGAAGTACTCTCTTTGTAGGAACCTTTGTGTTTTATCAGTTCTCTCTCCCATTCTATTTGATTCGACTTTGCAGAGAAAAACTCAGTCTGTAACTGAAATAATTCGGCGATAGCAAAGTCGAGATTCTGATTTGCAAGTTCATCAATCCTTTGAACCAGCAACTCCGATTCAACAGATATCTCGCCATCCACAAGTTCATACGTTCGTTCATTGATCGCCTGAATAATGATTTGGAAAAATTCTTGGACAAAGTTCATTCTTTCCAAAGCACGAGTTTTGTCAAATTCATTGTTTAGATTAAACAAGGAGTAAAGCTCACCTGCGCTGGTCCAAAGTTTCGATATTTGCTCTGAAAAGGCCTCAATATCGAACGCTTCAGCAACATCCTTCATTTCGGCGAGTCTGCCGCTTGCTCTCATATATCCTTGTAGTTCTTTCAGAAATGCTTCCAATCCTTCAACGATTTGATTTACATCAATGTGGCCTTTTGGGATAGAAACTTCCTCTTCTTTTTTCATATTTTTGATTTCTTCCTCTACCATCTTCATAAGTTCGGATAAACTGTTCGTGTTAACTTCTTCATCGGGAGGAAGTCCCTTATCCTCAGGCTTCATGATTTCTTTATCTTCTTCCTTTCTCAACGTATTAACTTCATCCATCAATGCATCTAATTCTTCTAATGCTTTTTCTTTTTTGTCAGACATTTTGTTCTCTCCTTTATCTTATTTTAGTAAATCAAATCTCGCTTCGGGGTTAATTCCTTTTCCCATACTTTTTCGGCTATGAATTGGATGTGTTCATATACAGCACATTAAGTCAACTCTGTGGAGTTTTGGTGCCAGACATCTGTTCATGAGGTACTCACTGCTCAACTCATCTTCCTTTGACAGGTACGACAAACCGCACGTTCGCCCCCTTTTGGGCCTCGTAACCCGTAAGCCTCACGCCCGCATCGTTCGCATTTTCGGCTTCGTTGACTTGAGTTGCACCGATGGCAGCGGCTGCCTACCAATGGTGAACGGCATCGATCGCATGTCCTCATTTCTGAACCTCAGAATTAATGGCTGAACCATCGTATATGAAAGCACGGTTGCTATTGATGCCTCGGATTATAATGGTGAATAATAGGCCTGTAATTACTCACGTTGGCAAGCAAAGCGGTCCTCATTAAAAACAAATATTCTGTTTTCAGAGCAGCAAATACTTGCCCGCAGCACGTTGTTTTTCAAAAGTGGACGTGCCGAGATTTGAACTCGGGGCCTCTACCATGCCAAGGTAGCGATCTTCCAACTGATCTACACGCCCATGTGGG
>MDTC01188656.1_pt1 | contig 11941 bp, 8 predicted proteins | sample 811181 | NCBI WGS metagenome assembly MDTC01 (sample SAMN05326644, study PRJNA326480) | marine metagenome | isolation source: seawater | place: Pacific Ocean: North | collected 2011
AAGAGTGAAGCAATTTTGTAGCGTTCATCTTTAGTATCATGATATAGAGCATCTAACGTTTCGTAAACGTGGTCTAATCCAATTTCTTGACTCCATTCGAATGGACCTTTTGGATAGGCAGTACCCAGTTTCATTCCTAGATCAATATCACTCTTACACGCTGTTCCTTCTTGAACGGTGTAATATGCTTCGTTAATTATCATACACACTATTCGAGGAGTAACCAGTCCAACACGACTTTTCACAAAACGTGATTTCAAGTTGATATTGCTAAAAAAATCTGAAGCGATTAATTCATCTTTGGGATTAGTTGCACAACATTCTACGACATTTCTATTAATAAAGGTAGGAAGTGTATTCATACCAATAATTGTACACTTGGGGTTACTTCCAAATTCAGCATAAAGCTCTTCAAGTTGTAATTTAACAGACCCAACAATAATCAACTTATTTCTTAGCGGGTGATAAATTTGGATTTGCTCTGGAGTATCATCAAAATCAAGGTCAAAAATGACATCATACGTGTCAATTTCATTAATTTTGAACGGAATCAATGAATGTTCAGAAATGAGGTTTTCCAATTCTTCAACTTGATTTGTTTGACCTTTAACTGCAATTTTCATTAAAAGCAAATGTAGACTACAATTATAAAAACATGAAAAAAATAATAAACACATCAAATGCACCTGTGGCTATAGGACCATATAGTCAAGCAGTTCTTGTAAATAACACTTTATATTGCAGTGGTCAAATTGCATTAGATCCGCTTACTGGAGATCTTGTTCTGGATAGTATAGAAGAAGAAACTGATCAGGTAATGAAAAATATAGAAGCTGTGTTAGCAGCCTCAAAAATGAATTTCAAGCATGTGGTAAAGTGTAGTATTTTTATGTCATCTATAGAATATTATGACGAAATCAATGAGGTTTATTCCCGATATTTTAAGGATAATTCTCCAGCAAGAGAAGCAGTAGCTGTAAAGTCATTACCTAAAAATGTAAATTTAGAAATCAGTTTAATTGCTTATAATGATAAATAAAAAGATAATTTTTTACATATTAAAAAAGTAAAAATTATAATATGTGTTATTAACAATAAAAAAGGGGAACATTAAAATGTTCCCCTTTTTTATTGTAAGTAGTTTCAGATTAACGAGTGATTACAAAACGAGCAATACCCTCTTTGTCTGAAGAAAATAATCTAATGAAATAGCTCCCTGATTCAAGGCTTGCAACAGAAAGGTTGTTATTTACAAATGTACCTTCTGAAACCTTTATCCCAGAAATAGAAAATATTTCAAAAGTTGTCCATTTATCAATGCTAGCTATAGTAAGATTTTCAGATGTTGGATTAGGATACACCTTGCAATTAATTATTAATTCTGAAACAGATGAACGATCAACCCATGCTTCAACATCGCTTAATTTTCTTGGAAAAACTTGGTAACCGCTATTATATGGAGCAGATCTGTCGAATTGTCCTCCAATACCTGTTATAATCATAGTATCAGCAATTATTGCTTCTCCTGGCATGTCAGTAATGTCTCTATCTATTCGGACTTGGAATGTATCCATGTCAGAATTAGTGAATTCAACATTTTGATTATCTGGCCAAATTGTTGTTGTATCGTTAGTTATCCAAACTTTACTAAGTTGAATAAATTCAGATTCTGTATCCTCAGAGGGAGCAGAAACAACAGTTGGTGAAGCTAATACATTTCCTTTACTATTTAATTTAATACTGTCAGCTTTAAGCTCTAACAATCCATTATAGAACTCAATTTGACCACGAACAGTTATTTCATCACCTTCAGTAACAACATAGTCACTTACGTCATCAAAATTAAAGATGTTAATTCCGCTAGTAGCGTCTATTGTAGTAAAAGATAATCCTTCGTTACCATCATAATCTATTCCATAAACAACACCGGTAATTTCATATTTAACACCTTTGTTATTTGGTGAAATATCATCGTCTAGATCAACTAAGTCAACAATGTTTGAAACTATATAATCGTCATTAACGATTACAACCTCTGATGTCGAGTCTGATCCAAAAATTGCAAATCCATTTAAGTTTTGAAGCGCTAGTGTAATATTTTTATTTACACCACCGTCTGCATTATTGGTAATATCCATTGTTACTGTTTGGTTTGTAGCGTCACCTGGATTAAATGTTAACGAAGTAGAAGAAGTTACAGTGTAATCTGTTCCTTCAACAGCTGTTCCTCCAGTAATAACAACATCTACAGTTGTGGCTTCTGTTTTGGAAGGTTCTTTAATAGAAACTTCAACAGTAGCTGTTCCTGCATTTTCATCTATAAAGTATTTCCCATTTGTAAATTCAACCTCTGCAGCTTCTGGTGGATAGCAATCACAATCGTGATCACCAAGATAAGTCCATGTATCCTTATCATATACTTCCCATTGATCCTTGGAAGAAGTAGCAAATTCTGAATTTCCATTTATGGTAAGTAAAGTAAATTCTATATCAGAACTTCCAAACTGAAATTTCACTACTCGATCAAATGCTACTCCAGCAACCTCAAGAGTATTTACACCTAGAGTTAAAGCTTTAGCATTTCCATTGTTAAAGTTTCCATTGGCAACTGTCTTTATAACACGATAATTTGCACCACCGGCAGGAAGTGAAGTAACATTGATGTTTAGGGTTTGTTTTGCGCCATTGTTGCCATCACCTTTGATACAAGCTGTGTAAACATTAGTCCATACGGCATTGGGCCCTGTAGTAAATAAACCAGGAGTTTGTTTACCTATAGTTGTAGGAACTGACCAAACTGAACCTGATTTCACAGAGGCTTTACGAACCAAAGTTTTATCTTTAGTTGCATTAGTAGTTCCGGATACATTCCAACCACTTCCTGGATCTGGACCAAGTGTACCGATTTCATCAACATTTGAATAATCGCTTTTCTTCCACATTGCGTACCAATCATCTCCGTTAGAAAGGTATCGGTGAGTAGTATCAGATTTTGCTAAGATACTTGCGTCAGCATCAGGATTTGCAATCACAAACACCTCTCCAGCTTTAACAGTCATACCAGAAAATAAACCTGAATTATCGTATTCAAATGAGTTATTAACTTTTTTGTAGCTATATCTCCACCAGCCACCACCAAAGTTACAATCAACTGTCATTGATGAATCTCCTGAAATAGTGTATTCGTATTTAATACTACTGGCTGCGTTTGAAACATTGTTTATTTCTCCACTGTTTGTCACCTTTGGTAATCCGACGTGACTACCTATTCCAGATACGGTAAATGTTCCGTCTCCGTTATCACTCCATGTTCCTAATGAAGAACCATCATATGGTGATACAGGCGAAGCACAACCTTCGGCTGCCGCACCTTGCCATGTTTCAATCCATGTTTCAGAGCCCATCACGTTTTGAAATGTTCCATCTTTATGGAATATGACCCGATCGTCTGCTAAACAACCTCGGTTATTTGCATTAATTGCGGTACTATACCACTGAACGTCACCTTTATTAGGGCCAACACCTATAAAAGTAAGCTCCCATGATCCATTTAGACCATCGTTACCACAACCATTCGAACAACTAACCAGAAGATAGTCTTCTAGGCTGATATCGGTAGGTGAGGAATTATAAATTTCTAAATACTTGTTGTTGCCTGAGCCTTCTGCATACTCACTAAAGAATATGTCTGAACATTGGGCTGAAGCAAAAATGCTTGAAAGTAGTAAAACTACTATTGAGTAAATTTTTTTCATTAAATTGTTGTTAATTATTATTGTTAACAAATCTAACAAATTTGATTTGCCAAAACAAGAAATTTAATTGAGTTTGATATTATAAAATTATTATTTCAATGTAAATCATTAATAAGTTATAATAATAGTAAATAATACTTATCCAAAGTATTCGTATAAAAGTTAATAATACAACACGAAATGGCAGGTAATTCAATTTTCCTTTAATAAAAAAGGCCTAGATGAGAAACATCTGGGCCTTTTTTTGAAGTGGTGTGGGGCGGGATCGAACCGCCGACACAAGGATTTTCAGTCCTTTGCTCTACCAACTGAGCTACCGCACCAAAAGATTATGAACTTTTTAAAATGTAGTTTCTATAAAAGGGGCTGCAAAAATAATAGTATTGTTTTAATATAGAAACTATTTATGATGTAGATATTTAAAATAAATCTAACTCGTCATTTATTCTATTTTTGAAGTTGATTAACATGCAATATATCGAACAAATAATATTTGTTTTAACACTTGGAGTTGCTCTGTATTTTTTTTATAAAAAGATAAGTAAAATAAGGAGTAATATCCTTCTTGGTAAGGACGAGATAATAAATGATCAAAAAGCTGAACGGTGGAAGGTTATGGCTAAGGTTGCTTTAGGACAAAGTAAAATGGTTGTTAGGCCAATAGCCGGATTTTTTCATATCCTCATCTATATTGGGTTTGTATTAATTAATATTGAAGTATTGGAAATAATTATAGATGGTGTTGCAGGAACGCACCGTTCGTTGTCATTTTTGGGATCGATTTATAATATTGCAATTGGTTTTTTTGAAATACTAGCCGTATTGGTTCTCATTGCTTGTGTTGTTTTTTTAGCTCGAAGATTCATAATTAAAATTCCACGTTTTCATTCACCTGAAATGAAAGGATGGGCCACACAAGATGCCACTTATATTCTTATAATAGAAATTATTTTAATGGTTGCTTTACTTAAGATGAATGCAGTAGATCAATTACTTCAATCAAGAGGTGCAGACCACTACTTAGCTGCTGGAAGTTTCCCAGTTTCTCAATTTTTGACCGGTTTTTTCTCAAGTTATGATACTTCGACATTAATTGTTTTTGAACGCGTATTTTGGTGGTTTCATATTCTTGGGATTTTATTTTTCATGAACTATGTTCCATATAGCAAACACCTACATATCTTTTTAGCATTTCCTAATACTTGGTACAGTAGATTGAAACCATCAGGTGAATTTGGCAATATGCCTGAAATTACTAATGAGGTAAATTTGATGTTAGACCCTAGTAAGGCCGATCCTAATATGCCTCCACCAGAAAAATTTGGGGTAAATGATGTAACCGATTTGAGTTGGAAAAATATTCTAGATGCATATTCTTGTACCGAATGCGGGCGATGTACAAGTGCTTGTCCTGCTAATATTACCGGTAAGAAATTAAGCCCGAGAAAAGTCATGATGGACACTCGTGACCGAGCAGAAGAATTAGGTAAGGTAAAAGACCAAAATGGTACAGATTATCACGATGGAAAATCTTTGCACGACTTAATTTCTCAAGAAGAATTATTGGCATGCACTACCTGTAATGCGTGTGTAGAAGCATGTCCTATCAATATAAATCCTGTTGAAATCATTTTCGGGATGCGTCAGTATCAAACCTTGGAAAAATCAGCAATGCCCTCGGAATGGGCAATGATGAATAATAATATAGAAAATAATCAGGCTCCTTGGCAGTTTTCACCTACAGATCGAGCCAATTGGTCGAAAGAAATTTAAAAAAATCACATGAGTGAACAAATAAGTGTGCCGACAGTACCAGAACTACTCGCTAAAGGTGAAAAACCAGATATACTTTTTTGGGTAGGTTGTGCAGGAAGTTTTGATGAGCGAGCTCAAAAGGTAACCAAAGCTTTTGTAAAAATCTTACATCACGTAGGATTGAAATATGCCATTCTGGGAACAGAAGAGAGTTGTACTGGAGATCCAGCTAAAAGAGCGGGTAATGAGTTTTTATTTCAGATGCAGGCTATGGCAAATATTGCTACGCTTAATGCATATAAAATCTCTAAAATCGTAACCACATGCCCACATTGTTTCAATACAATAAAAAACGAATATCCCAGCCTTGGGGGAAATTACGAGGTTATTCATCATACTCAATTATTACAAGAACTCATTGATAAAGGAAAATTAACTTTTGGGGAAGAGCCATTTAAAGGTAGAAAAATTACATACCATGACAGTTGCTATCTAGGCAGAGCAAATGGTGTTTACGATGCCCCTCGAAAAATTCTAGAAGCTCTCGATGCAGAATTAGTAGAGATGAAACGGTGTCGGAAAAATGGCTTGTGTTGTGGTGCCGGTGGTGCTCAAATGTTCAAGGATGCAGAGCAAGGGAATAAAGAGATTAACATCGAACGAACTGAAGAAGCTATCGATACTGGAGCAGAAATCATATCTGCCAATTGCCCATTTTGTACTACTATGATTAAAGATGGAGTAAAACACGCTGAAAAAGAAGACAAAGTAGAAGTACTCGATTTGGCAGAGTTGGTTGCTCAAGCAAAAGATTTGTAATTTTCTTCGGTGATGAAGTTTAATTCATACATCATTCCATTCCTTTTTTTTTTACTAAATGTCTTATTACGTTGGTTGGATATTGAGGTAAATAGTCTTGCTGGTGATGAACCTTTTAGTGTGTATTATGCTCAAATGGATATTCCTGATATTTTTAGACATTTAAAGTCTGGCAATAACCCACCGCTATATGAAATATTTCTTCATTACTGGATTCGCTGGTTTGGTATAGGTGAAATAGCTGTGAGAATACCGTCACTCATTTTTACGGCACTAACAGCTAGCTTTATTTTTAAACTAGGAAATGATTTCTTTTCAAATCTAGCAGGAATTACATCCGCTTTGGCCTATACTTTTTCTAATTATGCTACCATATTTTCTCACGAAGCTCGCGTATATGCTCTTTTTGGCCTGTTAACAGTTGCGTCTTTCTATTACTTTTTACTTTGGCTAAACAATAAGTCATCAACTTATGATTTGGCTAAATTATCTATCATCTATGCTTTAATTTTATATTCACATTTCTTCGGAATAATGGTCATGGGCATACAAGTAATTCTTGGGATTGCTATGAAGGTAAAACAATTAAAACTCCTCAAGAGATATGTTCTCGTTATTTTGGCTGGAATTATACTTTTTTCACCCTATCTGTATGTATTTTTTCAAAGAATGTTCGTTAGTCTTAATCAAGGCACATGGTTAAATCCACCAAATGGCTGGGCATCAATATCGTATATTCTTACTTTATTTTTAAACTCCTATGGCTTAGTTATGGGTTTTATCACATTAACAATTTTAGCTTTCATACGCTGGGCTATTGTAGATCGAGCTATATCAAAAAATATAATAGTTATTTTATGTTGGTTTTTGATTCCTTTTTTCGGGATGTTTTTCATATCCTACTCATTTCCTATGTTTCATGATAGATACTTAATGCATGCATTTGTGGGTTCTACATTATTTGCAGGAATAGTAACTACATCGTTCTTTAAAAATAATTGGTTGAATGGCTCATTTATACTTGTTTTTTTAGGGGTTTTATGGCTAAATAGTTATCGTAATATAGACAACGGAAGACATACAAAAGCTGCCATTGAGTATGTTCAATCTCAAAGAGATAGCAATACACGTATTGTCATATATCCCAAATTTAAAATACTCGGTTACTCCTATTATTTCAATCAAGAAAGATTTAAAAAATTTGACAAAGAATATGGTTTTTACGAAGTTGTAGAGGGATTTAAGGATGAAAATTTTTATGCAATTAATCAGTATTCAGAGGCCAGAATTGATACAACTTGTTGTCAAAAACTAATTTTTATGATGACGGATGCGGGCCCTAAGGAAAAGTTGTTAGAAGACTTTAGTCAGAAACTTGAGTTAAGAAAAATCACCCATTTTCCAGCAATTATTGACGTATACGAATATTCTATAAAATAATGTCTGCAGGATTAAATAGAGCAGGAAATCACTTCGAATTTATCATTATGATTAATGATTTCTACATAACCAAAAAGCTTGAATAAGTGTTTAGAGTAGTTGAGATGTTTATTGGCTACAATGAGAAAAATCCCATTATTTTTTAAATATTTTTTGGCTTTTGCAAATAGGCTTAATGCGATTTCAATAGTATTTTCAAATTCAAAATGAAAAGGGGGATTGCATGTAATTAGATCAAATTGCTCATTTATTTTGATATTCAAATCATTTGTCCAATAAAAATATGTTTTCTCTTTGGAGAGATTCAATTTAGCAGAGCTTATCGCAAGAAAATTATCGTCAACTAAATGGATGTTGCATTTTGCATTTTGTTTTCTTAAGTATGCAGCTATAATTCCATTGCCGCACGCTAGGTCCATAATTATATTATCATCATTTATTTTTGGAATAGACTTGAGTAACAATTGAGTGCCAAAATCAATTTTTTTATTAGAAAAAACACCAGGATATTGCTTTATGATTAGCCCTAAATCATTCTTAATTTCACTAAAAAACAATCGATTATCAACATCTTTTTTAGGCTGTTTTAGTATGAGTAATCGTGCTTTTTTTTTGGCCAAGGATTGAGATACATCATCAAAATAACGATTAGCCGTAGTAATCATATTTTCTGTAAAGTTTCTGGTCATAAATCCACATAAAATAATAGAGTTTGTCTTTATAGATTGGTGAATATTCTTCAAATAAAAATCAAATAGTGCAATAGATTTTGGAATTTTAATTAATCCTATATCTATTGATGTATTGAATTTTAGAGGATTAGTCCATTTCAAATTCTCAATGGGTATTTTATGGGTTTCTAAATTTTTCTTAATAGCTTTTAGTTGAGAGTTAAGATAGATTACGGTTGTAGGATTCTGTTCATTCAACGCACACGTTAGTGCTCCATATGTATCATTAAAGATGGTTATTTTTTTAAATTCCTTGTCCAATTTCTCAGTTTCTACTAGGATCAATTCATCTACTGCACTCCATGCTCTAAGTGATCTATTCTTGGTTCTGGGATAGCGATCGATTTTCCACTTTTTTTGATTAAAATCCATGCAATTCGTATTCATACAAATCTAATGTTAAACTTCATTTTGGATGTGATTTTGAGGTCAAATCTATTATGATCTTATGTTTTTCATTAATGTTTAACTTTAGTTTAATCCATTTTTTATTATGGCCCCATTTACTGTAAATTATTTTTTTTGACTTTTAGTATTACAATATTTACATTTATTAAAATATAATTAGATTCGACTATGAAGAATCCACTTTGGTATTGATTTTCATCATAATTTCAAATGAAAAACTGATGGATCGAATGCACTAACTCGATTTATTTAAATTTGTGTCATGCAATTGAAATCTGTTTTAGATTTTCTCGAATCTTTAGCCCCTTTAGAATATCAAGAAAGTTATGACAATAGTGGGCTTTTAGTTGGTGAAAAATCATTGGATATTACGGGTGTTTTAGTCAGTCTAGATTGCACCGAAGCGATTGTCTCTGAAGCCATTAGTAAAAAATGCAACTTAATTATCGCTCATCACCCAATCATATTTGAAGGTATAAAAAGATTTAATAATGCAAATTATATTCAAAGAACAGTTCAGCTAGCTATTAAGAACGATATTGCTATTTATGCTATACATACCAATTTGGATAATGTGTATTCTAATGGGGTCAATAGTAAGATTGCTGATCGATTAGGGCTTAAAAATACACATGTATTAAGACCAAAATTAAATACACTTTTAAAACTAGCGACATACTGTCCCCCTCAGAATCAAGAGGCTATAATGGAGGCATTATTTACTGCAGGTGCAGGCCATATTGGAGACTACAGCAATTGTTCTTTTTCTTCAGTGGGTATGGGAACTTACAAACCTGGTGAGGTAAGCAACCCCACTATTGGCTCAGCTGGGAAACAATCCAATGAAAAAGAAGTAAAAATTGAAGTCATTGTTCCTTTTAACATGCAAAGTCATGTGACCGACAAACTACTATCCGTTCACCCTTATGAGGAAGTAGCTTACGATTGGTATCCAATTCTAAATAAAAATCAATCTGTAGGAGCTGGAATTGTTGGGGACTTACCAAGTCCAATTAATGATACAGCGTTTTTAAATCTCCTCAAAAAAGAGATGAATTTAGCCGTAATTAAGTACACTCCAGTTACCAAAATGATTCAGAGAGTCTCTATTTGCGGCGGTTCTGGACAATTTTTAATTGAAGACACTAAACGCTCAAAATCAGATGCTTATATAACTTCTGACATCAAATACCACGATTTTTTTGATGCAGATAATCAGCTAATGATTTGTGATATTGGTCATTATGAGAGTGAAAAGTATACCATTGATTTATTATATGACATTTTGAGTGAAAAATTTAGTACCTTTGCAATCCTTAAAACAAGGATAGATACTAATCCGGTCAAATATTTTTAATAAAAATGGCAGTAAAAACAATAGCACAAAAACTCGAACAACTTTATAAACTTCAAACTATCGATACTAAGCTTGATCAGTTAAAAGCTGTAAGAGGAGAGTTGCCTATTGAGGTTTCAGATTTGGAAGATGAGCTGATTGGTTTGAATACCCGTTTGGCCAATTTTGAGACAGAAAAAGAGTCGTTTAATTCTCAAATTTTTGCAAACAGGGAACAGATTAAAACTTCTACGGAATTAATTAGGAAGTACAAAGGTCAGTTAGACAATGTGAAGAATAATCGCGAATTTGATGCTTTAAACAAAGAAATTGAGATTCAAGATTTAACGATTCAAGCTGCTGAAAAGAAAATTGGTGAGGCCGAAAAATCAATTTTATTAAAACAGGAACTAATCACTGATGCCGAAGCAAATTTAGATGAGCGGCAGAAAGATCTGGAGACTAAAAAAACAGAACTTGAAGAAATTATTGACGAAACTGAAAAAGAGGAAGTTTCCATAAACGAAGAACGTGAGAAAGCTACTAAAACAATTGATGCTAAAATCTTTGTGGCGTATGATCGTATTCGAAAAAATTTCAGAAATGGGATTGCAGTTGCACCAATTCTTAGAGGTGCATGTGGGGGATGTTTTGCGAAAGTTCCACCTCAATTACAGTCTGACATTAGACAGTCCAAAAAAATTGTAATTTGCGAGGCCTGCGGTCGAATTCATATTGATGCTCGAATGGCGGGGATTGAAGACCATGTTGAAGAAGAAGTACAAAAGCCAAAAAGAAGAGCTGTTCGCAAGAAAAAATAGGTTCTTGAGAGGTTATATTCTCCTCTTTTTTTTAAGCTTGTATTTTCTTGGGTATTCTACAAATCACTTCAGTTTTAATAGTTTGTTATTAGCTATTCAACGCGAAAACATAAAACTTCAACTAGATTTAGCGAAAGAAAAGCTACTTCATCAAAAGGTGTTAGACTCTCAAAATAGTGCTATTGAATATCTACTTCATTTTAATGCGTATCTCAAATTATTTGTAACTGAGGACAAGCGATATGATCAAGATTATATTAATGCAAAAAATAATGCGTTATCGCACTTTAATCAACTTTCGGATACTTCCCCCTTTAAAAAATTTGCTCAATCTGAAATTTATTTTTACGCTGCTACTTTATTAGCTAGGCAAGGTGAATTTTATAATTCAGCAAAAGAAATTCGAAAAGCCTGGAATTTGATTGAGGAAAACAATCGTTTATTTCCAAACTTCCTTCCAAATAATAAAACCCGCGGGGTTCTTAAAATTTATCTATCTACAGTGCCTGATCATTTTGATTGGATAATACGAATACTTGGTTTTGATGGTAACTTGAACCATGGCCTGCGATTATTACAAACATTAAGTAACCATCAATCAGACACGACCTACCTTAGTGCTATTGCAAAAGAAGCTTCTTATTTATATGCATATTCACTCCTTAAAGCTTCTAAAAACTCAGTTAAGTCGTGGAGTGTGATGTTGAAATGCACTAAAGATTACAGAGAAAATTTATTGAGCAATTACTTCAGAGGCACTATGGCATTGAAACTCAATAAGAATAAAATAGCTCTGAATACATTATCCAATAGACCAAGTCATGATTCATATGAACCGTTTCATTTGATGTCCTATTACCTGGGGCTGTCTAAATT